>Ga0157366_1000032_pt1 | contig 88677 bp, 74 predicted proteins | sample AttbisABBM1_FD_113149 | JGI IMG/M metagenome (GOLD analysis project Ga0157366, IMG submission 113149) | Fungus gardens microbial communities from leaf cutter ant in Botucatu, State of São Paulo, Brazil - Atta bisphaerica ABBM1 | ecosystem: Host-associated > Fungi > Mycelium > Unclassified ...
CCTGCCCCTGCCAGAGCGGTTCCCCTCTCACCGGGTCCGCTTTCGTCAGGTGCTCTGCCTCGCCGCTCTGCCACTCTCCCTTAATCAGGTGCGTCATGCTGTTTTCTCCTCTTTGCAGAGCGTCACTACGCGCAGGCTGTCGCCCGGCTGGCAGTGGAGCGCCCGCATCTGTTCGTCCGTCAGTTTTATGCTGTCACCGTCGGCATCTGCCGGGATCAGCGCCACACGGAACTGGCGATAATGGTTATTGGCGACCAGGCAGAGCGGTGCATCCGCCGGATTTTCACCCCGCTCTGCGCCGCGCAGCCAGCTTTTGCGAATGGCGCGGATGCGGTCGATGTCGCACTCCAGTGTCGGGCCGCCATCAAAGATGTCGATATAGTTGAGGTAGCGGAAGCCCTCCGCTTCCAGTACGGCCCGGGCAGGTGCCGTCTGCGGGTGAACCTGGCCGATGACCGCCTGCGCCTCCGGGGTCAGATAGTCGATGTAGAGCGGATGTTTCGGCATCAGTTCGGCGATAAAGGCTTTCTGGCCGGTGCCGCTGAGGAAGTCCGCTTTGCTGAAGTCCATTGAGAAGAAGCGGCTGCCGACGCTCTCCCAGAAGGGTGAGTGGCCCTGCTCATCGCTGACGCCCCGCATCTCCGCGACTACCCGCTCCATGAAACGGTCACGGAAGTTAGCCATAAACAGGAAGCGTGATTTGGACAGCAGATAGCCATTTTTGCCGTCACGATACTCAGGGTCGAGAAACAGGGTGCAGAGCTCGCTGCTGCCGGTGTGGTCGTTACTCAGCGACAGGGTCGGCAGCGCGGCGTAGACGTTCAGCTCTTTCGACGCGTGCACCTGGGTGCCGACGCGGAAGTTATACCAGGGGTCCTGCAGGCCCACCGCCACCTCAATGGCGCAGATGCCCACCGCGCGATTATCTTCACTGTCGGCCAGCACAAAGACGTAGCCCTGCTCAGCGCGCGGCAGCGTATCCTGCCAGGTTTGCAGCGATCGATCGATTCGCGCCTGAAGCGTGGCGCTATCGACCGGCAGCGAGGTCAGCCCGCCGCCGGTTTTGCCTGCCAGCGTCATCAGCTGGCTTAAATCATCGCGTTCAACCGGACGGATTACCATCATGATGCGGACCCTCGTACCAGACTTTCACAGGCCTCGGCAAAGCGTGCCATACCCAGCTTCACCTCCTGCTCGCTGATGTTCAGGGCCGGGGCAAAACGCACCACGTTCGCGCCCGCAATCAGCACCATGACGCCCATCTCAGCGGCAGCCAGGTTAATCGCTTTGGCTTTGCCGGCATACGCATCGCTCAGCACCGCACCTATCAGCAGGCCCAGGCCGCGCACCTCTTTAAACAGCTGCAGACGCTGGTTGATCTCCGCCAGAGCCGAGACGATCCACTGGTGACGCTCTGTCACTCCCGTCATAAAGTCCGGCTGATTGACCAGTTCCATCACTTTACCGGCCACCGCGCCCGCCAGCGGATTACCGCCATAGGTGGTGCCGTGTGTGCCGACACCCATCACGCTCGCCAGATCGTCGCGCGTCAGCATCGCCCCAATGGGGAAGCCACCGCCGAGCGCTTTGGCGCTGGTCAGGACATCGGGTGTGACGCCGTAGTGCATATAGGCATAAAGCGAACCGGTGCGGCCCACGCCGCTCTGCACTTCATCAAAAATCAGCACGGCCTGATGCCTGTCGCAAAGTTCACGCAGTCCGCGCAGGAACGCCGGATCGGCAGGCAGCACGCCGCCCTCCCCCTGGATGGGTTCCACAATCACTGCGCAGGTCTGGTCATTGATGAGTTCCGCCGCGGCCGCCAGGTCATTAAACGGGGCGTGCTGGATGGCAGGTGGCAGCGGCGCAAAATCCTGAGAGTAAGCGGGCTGACCCCCGGCGGTAACGGTAAACAGCGTGCGGCCATGAAACGCATTCTTAAATGCCACAATGCCACTTTTCTGCGGGCCGACCCGATCGTGGGCCACTTTGCGCGCCAGCTTCAGCGCCGCTTCGTTGGCCTCCGCACCGGAGTTACAGAAAAAGACCCGGTCAGCAAAGGTGGCATCAATTAACTGCTTCGCCAGTCGCAGAATCGGCTCATTGGTGTAGCCATTGCCGGTGTGCCATAAACGGGCGGCCTGCTCCTGCAACGCCTGTTGTAATGCCGGATGCGCATGCCCTAACGCATTCACGGCGATGCCACCGGCGAAGTCGACGTAGTCTTTGCCATTCTGATCCCAGACGGTTGAGCCCTCCGCGCGAACCGGGACAAATGTCGCGGGTGCATAAACCGGCATCATCCATTGATCGAAATCGTGACGTGAAACGTGCAGTGCCATAACCCATTCTCCTGCTTTCCCGGTCGGGTAAAGCTATTGTTTTAAAATTGTTAAGGGATGTTGTAATGCAGCCCTACTGTAGAGTGCAGTTAACGTGCCAGCCAGAGAATTAACTGCATAAAATCGTCACCCTGACGTAATATCAATAAGTTACACGCCTCTGCTATTCACTTTTTTTGCATATATAGTGAATAATTGTCTGATTGCAGCGGCAGAGCCGGGTTTTAAATAGCGGAATTATGCAATCGCGGGATGAAATATCGCTTTTGTGATCGCTGATAAACAATCACTCCGCAAAAGGCCCGAAGAGTGCCCTGTTTTAGCGCAGCCTGCCTCGCGACGGTGCAGGATGAGGCGCAGAATATTCAGCGAGAGAGGATGACGACATGCCAGGATTTAACAGAATCTTTTCATTTAAGCGGGCAGATCGACGTCTGGCCTGATTATTTTTTATGCGGAAAAATAAAATGAAAACGATTTCTTCTGTATTATTCCCGATGTGATTATTGGCAGCGAAATAACCTTTGAAATAAAGATGAACAGATATTACTACGCAGACTAATGGTTAGAATAAAACCCTTATCGCTTATTTGCGTTAATGCCTTATCCATAATTTAATCAGCGGGAATGATGATTTAAAAACATACAAAATGCCGGGAATAGAAAAGCAACAACCACCAATTAAACACTGATAATCATCACTTTTTTATTAAAAACAATAAAACCCATCAGAAGAAATTCTTATTGCATCCGAATTTAATCGTCTTTCAGACACGCATTTTCCTTTACTGAATATGCATATCACATTTTGTTACTTTTATTGCGCTTTGTAATTTTAACTTTTTGTGTCATTTTCTTTTCACCCCGCAGCCGGGGCATAATAATTAATGAATACAGGGTAATGAATAAATGATGAAGCGCACTTTACTGGCGGCTGTCATGCCGTTACTGCTCGGTCTCTCTTCAGTGCAGGCCGCAGAAATTTATAACAAGGATGGAAATAAGCTGGATCTGGTCGGCAAGATTAACGTGTCGCACCTCTTTTCTGACGACGATAAGAACAACGGTGATACCTCCTCTTATTCCCGCCTGGGTTTTAAAGGCGAAACAAAGATTACCGATCAGCTGACCGGCTACGGTTTCTGGCAGTATCAGTACAGCCTGCACAACTCAGAAGGCAGCGATGCGCAGAGCGGCAACCGTACCCGCCTGGGTTACGCTGGCCTGAAGTTTGGCGAAGCCGGTGCGCTGGATTATGGACGTAACTACGGCCTGGTGTATGACGCGCTGAGTTACACCGATATGCTGCCCTTCTTTGGCGGCGATTCCGGCTACACCGACGCCTTCCTCTCTGGCCGCTCAACCGGCGTGCTGACCTGGCGTAACAGCGATTTCTTTGGCCTGGTTCAGGGGTTAAACGTTGCCGCGCAGTATCAGGGTAAAAACGATCGCAGCGCTAACACCGACGGCGTACGTCGTTCTAACGGCGATGGCTTTGCCCTCTCTGCCTCTTATGACTTCGATTTTGGCCTGAGCTTCGCCGGCGCCTTTGCCAGCCTGGATCGCACAACGGCGCAGAACGCCGCCCCACGCGGTGAAGGTGAAAAAGCGCAGCACTGGGCGACCTCAGTGAAATATGATGCGAACCAGGTTTATCTGGCCGCGATGTATGGTGAAACCCTGAACGCCACGCCGATCACCAACGGTTTCGCGAACAAGGCGCAGAACTTTGAAGCCGTTGCTCAGTATCAGTTCCTGAATGGTTTCCGTCCGTCTGTGGGTTACGTCTCATCGAAAGGTAAAGAGATTGAGAATATCGGCGACGCCGACATTGTCAAATACACTGCGGTGGGTGCGACCTACTACTTCAACAAGAATATGTCGGTCTATGGCGAATACCGCATCAACCTGTTGAAAGACAACAACCCGCTTAATCTGGCCACGGATGATATTACGGCCGTGGGTCTGATCTATCAGTTCTGATGCCCGTGCGGCCCGGCACACGCTGCCGGGCCCGTTTTTTTATCGCTGTGCCAGCTGAGCCTCCGGGTCTGGCTCAATAACGGAGACGGTGGCTTCCTGGATGAATCCCTCTGCATCCGCCGACGCCAGCAGCAGTGTAGCCTGCTCAGCCGGTATCGGACGACTGAAGAGATAGCCCTGACCGTAGTCACAACCGCGCTTTCTCAGCCATCTCAGCGTTGAGACATCCTCAATACCTTCTGCGGTAATAATGACGTTCAGCTCCTGACAGAGCGTCAGCAGGGTTTCCACCACCTTGCGCTGCTCCGACCCGGTGACGATCCCGGCAATAAACGACTGATCGATTTTGATTTTGGTAATCCCCAGCCCCAGCAGCACCGACAGGTTGGAGTAGCCGGTGCCAAAATCATCCAGCACGACCCCAATCCCCTCCTCCCTGAGGCGTCTTATCGCCTGACGGGCATCGTCGGAGATCGCCATCACGTTCTGTTCAGTGATTTCGAGCTCCAGCATCACCGGCCCGGCCTGCTGCATAATGGCGGAGAGGCAGTTGGTCAGCGCAGGTCTCAGCAGCTGCTCCGGGGTGATATTCAGCGACAGACCGAGCCCGGCAGGCCATGCCCGCGTGGCGCTGACGGCATCCTGCAGCAGCGCCACGGTCAGGCTGTCCATCAGCCCGAGCCGCTCCACCACGGGCAGAAACTGCGCGGGTGCCACCGTCTGACCGGAGGCGGTGATCCAGCGCGCCAGGATCTCAAACCCGGTGATGTTGCCGGTGCGCAGCGAAACCAGCGGCTGCAGGAAAGGCACGATGGCGTGCCCGCTCACGGCGGCGGCGACCTCATGCTCCAGCTTCTCCCGCTGCAGGAAGCGCAGCGCCATATCCGGCGTGAAACGGGCCAGAGAGGCCTCTTTATTGCGCTTCGCCTCACAGAGCGCCAGATCGGCGGCCCGCACCACATCCTCCTGTCCCGGACAGTCAGAACTGGCAATACCGGCAGAGAGGTGCATAACGGTATGCGGCCCGGTGCGGATGGCTGAGGCATGCTCACAGATCCTGCCGGCCTCCACCAGCGCCTGCTCGGCCTGAGACGCCGCCATGACCAGGGCAAACTCATCGCCACCGATGCGAAACACCTGACTTTCCGTGCCAGCCGACGCGGTCAGCATCGACGCGAGCGCCACCAGAATAGTGTCCCCCTGACGATGGCCGTTGAGATCGTTGATAGTTTTGAAATCATCGATATTAAGCAGCGTCAGGGTATAGGGCATCCCACAGGCATCCAGCGCGGCGATATGCGCATTGAACGATCGGCGATTGAGTACGCCGGTCAGCGCATCGGTTCCGGCCAGCCTGAGCGCATTTTTTTCGGCCAGCAGCATTTTGCGGATCAGACCCGCAATCAGCAGCGCCGGAATCACCATCGCCAGCCCGGCGAAAGCGGTCGATGTCAGGATGAACCGTAAGCGTTCGCTGGTTTCAAAATCCAGGTTATAGCTCAGGCCGAGCAGATGAGCGAGGTGCGCCTCAAGCCCATATTCCCACAACGTGGAAAGTAAAAAGATGGTCGCAATATTCAGCATTGCGAGCCAGAAAAGTTTCAGGCGCATGCGTTAATTCCTGGTGATGAAAGGTGTCAGAGTGTTGTTTTAATTTTTCTGTAAAAAACCGGGGCGTGATGGTTAAACACGGTCTGCGCGTGGCTGACAATAATGACCCCTTTTTTTCTGCCTGGTACTAATCAGGCGTTCTCACTGGCTGTGTGACAGTGAGGCAGAGGATCGCTCCTGACCGGCAGGGGCGGAACTGATCACTCATACCAGTCAGGGATCTATCGGCAGCGGCGGGCGTTTTAACAGGTCCGACCGGATAAATTAATCCCCCTGCGGGGTTTCTTCCCGGCAAGTCACTGAATAGCACGGTAATAAATAGTGCTCAATTTAGTTAATAGCAACCCTCCAGAATTGCCGCTGACGGCCGATACCGTTTTAACTAATGACCCCTTCCGGAAAAACACATGAAAATCTCAACGCGTCTGAGTGCAGGTTTTGGTTTACTGATTTTGCTGTTAGTTATCTGTGCTGGCACAGCGATTCACGCCCTGGACAGTGCCCGAGATGGCATGAACGAGGTGGTGAATGTGCGGCTGAAAAAGTATCAGACGGTGCTCGATATGCGGGGCGGCGTCCGTGATATGGCGATTGCCGTGCGCAACCTTGCCCTGCTGACCGATCCGAAGGCGATGCAGCCTGAGTGGGAACGCCTGCAGAAACAGCGGGCGCTTTACATCAGCAACCGCGAAGCGCTGGCACGCATGATGCAGACGGACGCCGGGCAGGCCGGGCGGGAAGCGATGGACCGGATTGAGTCCAGCGAGGGTGCGGCCCTCTCCACGCTGATGACGGCGGGGAAACTGGGACTGGAAAACCGTCAGCAGGAGGTCACAGATTATCTGTTAAACGTCGCGCGACCGGCACAGCAAAGCCTGCTGAAGGCGATAAACGATCTGACCGAGCTTGAGATGCGCAGCAGCCAGGAGACCGTCGTGGAGAATGGCAACAGCATTGGTCGCACCACCCGCATACTGATGATCCTGACGGTCATCTCTCTGCTGGCGGCGGTCGCCACCTGCACATTCATTGTGCGGATGCTGATGCGCCAGCTGGGCGGTGAACCGATCCAGGCGCAGACGCTGGCGGCAGCGATCGCGGCTGGTGATCTCACCTCGCCGGTCACGCTGCGGACGGGTGACACGACAAGCCTGCTCGCCTCACTGAACAGCATGCAGACACACCTGCGCGGCATGGTCACGCAGATTAAAGACGCCTCGGCGTCGGTTGCGCTGGCGGCCGATGAGATTTCCCAGGGCAACACGGAGCTCTCTTCACGCACCGAAGAGCAGGCCGCGGCCCTGCAGGAAACCGCAGCCAGTATGGAGCAGCTGACCGCCACAGTGAAAAGTAATGCCGCAGGCGCGCAGCAGACAGCGGGTTCTGCGCGCGAGGCGGCCATGCTGGCCCATGACGGCGAAGCGGATGTGCATCGTCTGGCGCAGACCATGCAGGAGATTTCGCTGAGTGCGGTCCGGGTCCGGGATATCACCGCGGTGATTGAAGGGATCGCCTTCCAGACCAATATTCTGGCGCTCAACGCCGCCGTGGAAGCGGCGCGCGCCGGTGAAGAGGGTCGCGGATTTGCGGTCGTTGCCGGTGAGGTCCGTTCACTGGCCCAGCGCAGCGCCACAGCAGCCCGTGACATCAAACAGCTGATTGAGCAGGCCGTGACGCAGGTCGAAGGCGGTGTGAGCGTCGCGGCGGGAACGGGTGAACGTATTCTGAAGATTGTCAGCCGCGTCGGTGAACTGGCCGATGCGATGGACAACCTCTCACTCTCCTCCAGCGAGCAGATGCAGGGTATCTCTCAGGTCAGCGTTGCGGTAAGTCAGATGGATGGGGTTACCCAGAACAACGCCGCGCTGGTGGAGGAGTCCTCGTCAGCCTCGCAGTCACTGCTGGCCCAGGCGCGCGATCTGCGCGGCATGGTCGAGACCTTTACGGTTTAACGCTCTCCGGCAGACCACGCCGCACCGAACGTGGCGGGTGGAGACGTGCTGAACGCGCAGCCGCTTCAGCACGTTGTGCACCCGGCGTGGCTGCCGGTTGGGTTGACTTCAATTTAATTTGACTCAATACTGGTTTGCCTTTCCATCCGGGGGCAACGGAACCGGTTTCTTCCCGCCGCAACGGCCCCCGACAGAGCGGGTGCCTGACAGCGTAAAGCGAGGTGGCCGCCAGGGTTGCCAACCCGGAGCAACTGCGGTGCCCTTACAGCGGAGACGCATCAGGATGCCGCCCCCGTCCCCGACTCAGAATGAGTAAACATATGAACGATGAAACCACGGGGATCTGTGAAACGCCGCCGCCTGGCGCAGCACCGGAAACGATCGATCAGTTTCTCTGCTTTGCGCTCTACTCCGCCTCCCTCGCGATGACAAAACTGTATCAGTCACGGCTGAAGCCGCTGGGGCTGACCTATCCGCAGTATCTGGTGCTGCTGGTGCTGTGGGAAAAAGATCGCCTGACCGTTTCCGAAATCGGGGCGCGCGTCCGGCTCGCCTCCGGCACGCTCAGTCAGCTTCTTAAGCGGCTGGAGAGTGCGGGCGTGATCTGCCGCCAGCGTGATACCGGCCAGGATGAGCGCCGGGTATGGGTCTCCCTGACCGAGCAGGGCCACCAGCTTAAAGTGACGGCGGCGGGCGTGCCGGCAGATATGATTTCGGTGATGGACACGGCCTGCCATGAACTCGTCGATCTGACAGCCCAGGTCGCTACATTGCGGGACAAATTAGTGAAGGCGTTGCCATGATGGCCGCACACATCAGGGCGGCGGCCAGCCCGGGCTCGCGGCATCGCTTCGGCAGACCGCTTTCAGAAAACATTCAGCAACACTGTTGCGCGGGGGTCGCCTTTGAGCACGAATAAACCGGTCGACATGGATGAGGTGCATGCCGTGGTCGGCCATGCGGTCGCCAGCCTGCTGAGGTCTGGCCAGCCTGCGGGCGCAGAGGAGATCCTGGCGTTTCTCCGGCAGCAGGAGGCGCGCTCCGTCAACGGCCAGAGAGATATCTATACCCATGCATTACGGGTGGTGATGGCCATCGTGCGCTGACAGACGCGCTGCCGGACGACAGGCTAACGGGATGCAGGCTATGCCAGGCCGCTGTTGCGGCGGACTGTTCAGCCCGCCTTTTATGGGCGACTATTCGCCGTGTGCCGCCCGGGCAACCTCACGCACAGCGCTCTCGACCCGCTCCGAATCTTTCTGAATGCTGGCGACAACCTCGCCCGCCTCACGCATCAGGCTCACTCCCTGACCGGTACTTGCCAGCGACGTTTCAATGCCACGCAGCACCTCTCGCGCCAGTTCGTTATTGCCCGCCACAACCCGTTCGATCTCCTCGGTCGCGCTGCTGACGCTGGCGGCCAGGGTGCGCACCTCGGCCGCGACGACGGCAAAACTGCGGCCCGACGCGCCTGCCCGCGCCGCCTCTATGGCGGCATTGAGGGCGATCAGTCGGGTCTGCATAGCAAAACGCCGGATAGTTTCTACCATGCCATCGATGCTGGCAGACTGACTGTTGAGGCGCGAGACATCGGCCGACACATCGCCCATCTCCTGAGCGATCTGGCTGATCTTCTGAATGCTGTTTTCAATCACATTGGCCCCGGCCTGCGCACTGCCCCGCGTCTGAACCGCCATATTCCAGGCGTTCAGCGCCGCGTCATATTCCTGCTGATTACGCAGCACCTGCTCAGTCACATCGGTGGCGAACTTCACAATTTTGTCGAGCTGCCCGTCGCTGTTGAAGACCGGATTGTAGGTCGCCCTGAGCCAGAGCGGTTCGCCCCGCCGGTTGAGCCGGGGAAACTGCCCCGAAAAGAATTCACCCTGATTCAGCCGCGCCCAGAACTGACGGTACTCCTCGCTCCCTGAAAGTTCCGCTGAACAGAAAAGCCGGTGATGCTGTCCCACCACCTCCGCAGCCTGATAGCCAGTGGCCTGGAGAAAGTTGTCGTTTGCCTCCAGCACAATCCCGTCAGGGCTGAAAGCGATCATCGCCATCGAGCGGCTGATCGCGTTTATGATGGATTCTTTCTCCAGCGACGACTGCATCCTCTCTGAGATATCGGCGGCGATCTTGATGATTTTGAACACCCGGCCGCGTCGATCGGTCACCGGAATATAGCTGGCCTCCAGCCAGACCGGGCGCATGCCGTTAGCCAGCCGCAGATATTTGTCGCTGAAGCTCTCCCCTGCCGCGAGGCGCTGCCAGAAACGCTGATATTCAGCCGAGTTCACCAGCGCAGGCGGACAGAACATGCGGTGATGCTGACCCACGATCTCCTCCGCCCGGTATCCCATCGTCGCCAGAAACAGCGGACTGGCCCGGCGGATAATGCCAGCCGGGGTGAACTCAATCACGGCCATGGCACCGCCCAGCGAGGTGAACGACGCGGCAGCGTGCAGGCCACGCTGACGGATAAAAGAGGGAAGCAGAGTTTTCAGTACATTCAGGCGCATCAGCAAATCCGAAAAGGAGTGGGAACTGCTGTAGTTATCGGCATTTTCCCGTCACGCCTTATCCATTGCTGCGATAGTTGCGGCTGATGATTGCAACATGATGTTACTGCTTTTCAGCCCCCGCCCGGCTCAGGCAGCGCGGGCGGGACAACGCCGCCGCAGAGGCCGCGGAGGTGATTACAGCGCCGCGCCGGGAGCCATCAGATCGAAGCGATCGTTCTGCGACACGTCATCCATCGGCATCGGTGGCGCAATCTTCAGGGTGATCCAGTTCGAGGTCACGCGCTGCTGTTTGCTGTCCTCCAGCGTTACCGACAGGCGATATTCGTTGCTGGCATCGGGTGACGGGTCCCACTGCGGCAGGATCACACTCCAGCCCTGCGGATCGGCATTGTTGGCAGGCGGTGTCAGGCTCAGTGCCTGCGTATCGCCCTGCCAGCTCACCGCCCGGATAGCATAACTGGCGCGCACCTGCAGCTTCAGCGGCAGACTCTCGCCACTGCTGAGCTGCCAGGGCGGGGTCGCCAGAAAGACCGACAGGGTTTTACGCTGACGGAAGGCGAGCACCGGCGTCTCACTGCGGGTCACCGTATCGTAGCGGCTGCCGCGCAGCGAGTGCGCTTCAGCGACGTTATCGGCATCGAGCTGGCGGCGCAGCGCCACGCCGAAACGGTAGTTGAGCTTCAGACCCAGCTGATCCTGGCTCTCGCCGGCGCTGCTGGTTTTGTGGGTGGCGGAGAGCGTCACCAGAGGCACCGGCGTGTAGGAGAGACCAAACGACATGGCGGAAGGGTTGTGATAGCGGTTGCCGCTGTTAAACAGATCGACATTCTCCCCCAGATAGCGCTGATAGCTCACGGAGACGCCGAGCTGCCGGTAGAACGGCAGATAGCTCTGGCTGGTGATGTCATAGCCGCGCGCCATCCGCTGCTGCCGGGAATCGCTCAGGTTTTTCCAGCCGGAGAGAGGCTGATAGTAGTTGGCGGAGAGGCGCAGCGAATCGCTCCACGCCTCTGTGCCGACCGAGGCGCGCTGCAGGCCGCTGCTGAAGGTGCGGTCGACAAAGCCGTTGTAACCCAGCAGCCAGTTACCCGCCTCCCAGCGCTGGCCCAGTCCGGCGTTGCCGACCAGCCCATCGTCAGTTTCGTGCAGGCCAAGCTGGCTGAAGGTGAGCAGGCTGTTTTCATCGGCCAGGGCGCTGAAGAGATCGCCGCCGGTGCCGGTGAAGTTTCCGTCCATGTCCACTTTCAGATCGAGCTGTGCAGTGCCGTAAGGCGACAGCAGCGACTGCCCTTCGCTCTCTACCCGTTCGGCCACCTCATCCCGCAGATGATTGAACGCCCAGATGCCCGCCTGCTGGCCAAACGTGACGTTGCTGTCGTTTTTGCTCGCCTCGCCGATACTTTTGGCAACGGCCGCCAGCTTTTTGCTCCACGCCTCATCCTGATCGCTGACACTGCCGAGGGTCGGCAGGGCGTCGCTGTAGCGCGCAGGATCGTCGAATGGCGTCTCTGACACGGCGGTGTCGGTCTGAAACGCGTGCGCGGCGGGTATCGCGGAGAGCGACAGCGTGATTAAGGCGAGAAAACCCGTTTTCCGTATCATGTCACCTGGTAAATTGATTGATTCGTTGCTGCAACAAAAGCCAAATTATCAATCATTACCTTAACATATTGTGACGGCGATGCAGGACAGCAGCGGCAAAATGTGCATATAACAGAAAAGTCTGGCTGAAAAAAGCCCGCCTGTGCGGCAGGCCAGCCGCATCCGACACCGTCAGGAGAAGATCAGACCCCCATCCACATTAATGGTCTGACCGGTGATGTAGCGCGCATCCTCGGAGGCCAGAAAGGCCACCAGTCCGGCCACATCCTCCGGCTGTCCGGCGCGCTTCAGCGGAATGTTGTTGACCCACTCCGCCATCAGCTCACCTTTGCCGTAGGTTTTCTTTTCGCTGCTGAGGATCGCTCCCCAGACCCGATCATTATAATCCCACATCTCACTCTCAATGATACCGGGGCAAAAGGCGTTGACCGTGATGTTCCACGCGGCCAGCTCCAGCGCCAGGCTCTGCGTGATGCCAATCACCCCCATTTTGCTGGCGGCATAGTGCGGCGTGTAGATAAAGCCCTGCCGTCCCTGCCCCGACGAGGTGTTGATCAGGCTGCCGCTGCGCTGCGTCACCATATATTTTGCCGCTTCACGACAGCAGAGCCAGACGCCGGTCGTATTGACCGCCAGAATCCGCTCAAAGTCGCTTTTTGGCAGCGTATCGAACCGGTCAATGGTGATGACCCCCGCATTCTGGATCGACACATCAATCTGACCAAAGCGTTCGGCGGCCTGCTGATAGAGCTGCTGCACCGCGGCTTCATCGGTCACGTCAGCCTGCAGCGCCAGAATCTCACTGCCATACTGCTGCCGCAGCTGGTCGGCGGTGGCAAACACCCGGTCCGCATTGGACACCATCACCAACCGCGCCCCGTCGCGGGCGAACCGCGCGGCGATACCGGCTCCAATCCCCCGGCAGGCACCGGTGATCACGACAGTTTTTCCCTGCTGTTTTCCGCTCATCATTACTCCTGTTACGTATGACGCACATCAGTGAGGGGTGCCGGCTGCGGCTTTTTTTCATGGCGACGCAGCAGCACCACTTTGCTTTGCAGACGCTGCTGGAACTGATCAATCACCACGGCCGTGACAATCACCAGCCCTTTAATCACCATCTGCCAGAAATCGCTGACGCCCATCATCACCATGCCATCCGCCAGGAAGACGATAACGAAAGCGCCAATAATCGAGCCGGAGACGCGCCCGCGTCCCCCCGCCAGCGCGGTGCCGCCCAGTACGGTGGCCCCGATGGCGTCCATTTCAAACATGTTGCCGGTCATCGGGTGCGCGGTCTGCAGCTGAGACGCCACCACCAGCCCCACCAGCCCGGCGCAGAGGCCGGAAAAGGCGTAGACAAAGATTTTAACTTTGATGATCGGCACCCCTGCCAGCCGTGCGGCGGACTCGTTGCCGCCCGTGGCATAGATATAGCGCCCCAGCGGCGTTTTGCGCGTCAGGTAGAGTCCCAGCAGTAAAAAGCCGAGCATCAGCCAGATAGGCAGATAGACGCCCAGCAGGGTGCCGGACCCCAGCACGGCAAAGCCGGTGTTGCCCAGGGCGGGCAGCCCGACCAGATTGGCGTAGGTGCCGCCATCGTTAAACAGCAGCGCCGCGCCCCGCGCCACATACATCATGCCCAGGGTGCAGATAAAGGGCGCCACGCCCAGCCGGGTGATCACCGTGCCGTTAATCAGTCCGGCCAGGATGCCAAAGAGGGCCACCACCAGAATCACTTCGGGCACGTTCAGGAACAGCGTATTGCCGCCCCATAGCGGAATGCCATTGGTCAGCAGTGCGCCCGCCACCATCCCGCAGATCCCGGCCACCGCGCCCACCGAGAGGTCTATGCCGCCGGTCAGGATCACCAGCGTCATCCCTATCGCCAGCAGCCCGGTGATCGCCACGTGCTGCGTCATGATCAGCAGGTTAGAGGGGGTAAGAAAGTTCGGTACCATCACGCTGAAAAAGCAGACCACGATCAGCAGCGCAATGAAGGTGCGCGCTTTGAGCAGGTACATGTAGAGCAGATATTTTTGGTTCATCAGATTCTCCGGCCCGCTTAATCCTGCGGGGTTGATGCCGCGATGAGGTGTTCGCGCGTGGCCGCTGCGCGGGGCAGATCGGCCGTTATCCGGCCATCGGCCATCACTAAAATCCGGTCCGCCAGTGCCATCACCTCATCCAGTTCGGAGGAGGAAAACATCACCGCCAGCCCCTGCTGCGCCAGATTGCCAATCAGGTGATAGACATCGGTCTTCGCGCCCACGTCGATGCCGCGTGTCGGCTCATCCAGCAGGACCACCTGCGGCCCGGTCATCAGCGCCTTACCCAGCACCACCTTCTGCTGATTACCGCCGCTCAGCGACGTGACCGGCAGGTCGGGATCGCTGACTTTGATCGCCAGATGGCCGATCATCTCACTGACCCGCTGCTGCTCGCGACGCGGGTTGAGCCGCCCCAGCGCCCGACGAAAGCCGCGCAGGCTGAAGTCCGAGAGCGTCATGTTGGCGGTGATCGACATCAGTTCAATCACCCCTTCGCCTTTGCGATCCTCCGGCACCAGCGCAATACCGCTTTTCAGCCGCTGCTGGAAGCTGCGTCTGGCCAGATCGCGGCCCGCCAGCCGCACCCGTCCCGACTGGCAGGGCATCAGGCCAATCAGCCCTTTAAACAGTTCTGTCCGACCGGCGCCGAGCAGACCATAGATGCCGATCACCTCCCCCTTGCGCAGCGTAAAACTCACCGCATTCAGCCTGTAGCCACCGTTCTGATGCAGGGCAGTCAGCTCCTCCACCTCCAGCACGGTTTCCCCCTGCGGGGCAGGCTGAAAGTCGAACTGTTTTTTCCGGTCGCCCACCATCTGCGCGATAATCCACGGCACGCTGGCGTCGCGCACCTCGCGCTCACTGATAAAGCGGCCATCGCGGAAAATCGTGATGTGATCGCCGATCTCCATCAGCTCCTCCAGCCGGTGGGAGATGTAGATAATGGTGACGCCGCGCCGCTTGAGTTGCTCAATGACGCTGAACAGCACTTTCACCTCCGACTGGCTGAGCGCGCTGGTCGGCTCGTCCATGATCAGCACCCGGGTATCCTTGGAGAGCGCCCGGGCGATCTCCACCAGCTGCTGATGACCGATACCCAGCTCGCCCAGCGGCGCAAAGGGATCGACATCCAGCTGCAGCCGCTCCAGCAGCGACTTCGCCAGCGCATACTGATACTTCTCGTTGATCACCCCGCGCTGGAAAAACTCGTTGGCGATAAAGATGTTGTCCATGACGTTCATGTTGGGAAACAGGTTCAGCTCCTGAAAAATGATGCTGATCCCCTGTTTCTCCGCCTGCTGGGTGGAGTGAAGCGACACCGGCCGGCCATCCAGCAGAATCTCGCCCGATGAAGGCGTCTCCACGCCGGCCAGCATCTTCATCATGGTGGACTTCCCGGCGCCGTTCTCGCCGATCAGGACATTGACTTTGTTGCGGTAAACCCGGTAGTTGACCTGATCGAGTGCGGTTACGCCGGGGTAAAGACGCGACAGGTTGCGCGTTTCAATAATCACATCGCCGGGCTGTTGAGGTTGCTGCATCTGCCGCTCCTTATTGCCGGGAAATGGCGGCCGGGGTGATATCCGGCAGCTGTTGCGGAATGTCCCAGCTGCTGAACACGCCGGTCACCTTCACCTTATCGCCCACCTTCGGCGCGAACTGCTGCATCATCTGCGAGGCGTGCTGATTAATCGCCTTGCCGAAGTCACCGAACAGCACCTGGTCGTTAAAATCCTGATAACCTGCGCCCCGGTAGCCATCACGCAGCGCGGTGCCACGGATGATCGGCCCGATCTGAATAGTGACACTGTCACCTGATTCATCCTTTACGGTCATCTTTCCGCTGCGTGAGGTGGTGTTGACTGCCGTGACATCGCCCTGTACCGAGACGCTGAAGATGCAGGGATTCTCCGCCTGAGTGCGATAGCCGTCGGTCTGACAGGCAGTGTCAAAATCTTCGGCTGACCGCATTGCGGTGAGCAGCGCTGACACGGGCCGCGCCTCCGCCTGGAGCTGCGGCACCAGCTTCTGCTGCCAGAGCTGGTCAATATCAGCCATCTTCGGGTTAGGGGGATTTTTCAGGTCAGCCAGCTCCTGCTGCGACACAATTCGGCAGCCACTCAGCAGCGTGACCACCAGTGTCAGCCAGACTCTTCGGGACATCTTCTTCTCCCTGGCGCCCGCCAGCGCAGGCGCGGCAGTGGTTAATTACGACTTGTAGTTGAAGTCCTGAACGCCTTTGGCATTCTCCGGGGTGATCAGAATGCCGCGGAACATCACCCGCTGTTTTTCCGGCTTCACGCCCTTCTGAATGAAGTTGTCGAGATCGGTCACCCCTTCGGCGGCAATCGCCTGCGCCTGCAGCATGACGGTGGCTTTCAGCGTGCCGGCTTTCACCGCGTCGCGTTCGTCGTTGCTGCCGTCAATTCCCACCACAATCACGTCGTCACGCCCCGCCGCTTTCAGTGCCGCAATCGCCCCCAGCGCCACCGGACCGTTGCCACAGATGACCCCTTTTACATCCGGGTGCGCCTGCAGGATGCTGTCCATGATGCGCTTGCCGTCGATCAGCGTGCCTTTGGCATCCTGACGCGCCACGCTCTGCATGTCGGGATATTGATCCAGCACCTGATGGAACGATTTCGAGCGTGTCACGCAGTTGTTATCCGCCAGGTTGCAGGCGAGTTCGGCGTACTTACCCTTTTCACCCATCTTTTCCACGAAGACGTTGGCCACGTCTGAGCCAGCCTGAAAGTTGTTGTGGGTGATCTGGGCCAGCGCCACGTCATCCACCGGAATTTCACGGTTGATCAGCACCACCGGGATCCCGGCATCTTTGGCTTTTTTAATGGCCGCTACGCTGGCAGTGGAGTCAGCGTTATCGAGCACGATACCCTGCACTTTTTTACCAATCGCGGCGTCGATCAGTTCGCTCTGCTTCTTCACATCTTCACCATGCGAGAGCACGGTGGTTTTGTAGCCCAGCTCCTGCGCTTTGAGATTGGCCCCTTTGGCCTCTGACGCGTAATAGGGGTTATCGAGTGAGTTAACCAGGATCATAATGGTGCCTTTTTCGGCGGCAAACGCCGCCTGCGAAACCAGACAGGCAGCCACGGCACTACACAGCAGGGTACGGTTTTTCATGATGTTCTCGCTTATCGTTATGTCAGGGTGTTCATTCCCGGGTGTCAGCGTGGCGTTACCAGATGGTGAAGCCCCCATCGATCATCAGGTCCGCGCCGGTAATCATGTCGCTGCCGTTGCTGGCGAAAAAGAGCACGGCGGCGGCGATCTCGTCGGTGTAGGCAAAGCGTCCCAGCGGGATCAGCTTTTTCATCTGCTCGCCCTTCTCGCCGCGCCACGCTTTTTCGCCCATCGGCGTCAGCACCACGGTGGGCGACAGGGTGTTTACGTTGATACGATGCGGGGCAAACTCTTTCGCCATGACTTTGGTCATGCCGAGCAGGCCCGCTTTGGCTGAGGTGTAGGCGACATGGTTGTCGATAGCGATCGAGGCAGCCTGCGAGGCGATATTGATAATTTTGCCGCCCGCACCCGCCCGGATCATCTGTCGTGCAGCCGCCTGTGAGCAGAGAAAAGGCCCGGTGAGATTGACGGCGATCTGCTTCTGCCACTCGGCAAAGTCGGTCTCCACCACCGGCTGCAGCATCACGTAGCCTGCGCAGTTCACCAGAATGTCGATGCGGCCATAGTGGGCAACCACCGTCTCAAAGGCGGCGTCGACAGAGGCGGGGTCGGTGACGTCACAGCAGACAAACCGGACCCGGTCGGCGGCAAAGTCCTTCTGCAGACTGGCAACCTTCTCTGCTTCAAACGGCGGATAGAGCAGTGCCAGACGTGCCCCCTTCTCCAGCAGCATGCCGTTGGTGGCCATCGCAATCCCGCCCAGCCCGCCGGTCACGACGGCCACTTTGTCACCCAGATTCAGGGCGGTATCCACGCCGTAGCGCAGGTTTACGTCATATTCACCACTCATCCCACTCTTCCCCTCAGATTTTTGCTGATGCCGTTTGCGTAATCATTTTCGAACAAAAATATATGCTATCGAAAAGAAATGATATGTGGAGCAGATCAAATTTCGACCATCTCACAGCCCGCGCCGCTTATCTGATTGAAAAGGCGTGATCTGGCTTGCAGTAGTGAAATAAAGCCTGACAGGCGCGATCCGGAAAGCGTGAGAGATTCAACAACCTGTCTGCTTTTTATTTTCGTTCGAAAATCAATGGTGCGCCGGGCTATCTCGCATTCAGAAAAAGGGCGCGTTAAACTCAGCCACAAAGAGCCTGTTTGCCCGACCCGTCAGGTCACTGGAAAAGGGAGCATTTCGATTGAAAAGCAAAAGTGAGCAGTTCGCTGACATGCAGCAACGCCGCGAGAAAATTCTGGAGATGATCCGTGAGGATGGCACCGTCACGGTTAAAGCCCTGACGGAGACCTTTGGGCTGACGGAGGCCACCCTGCGCAGCGACCTGCGTATGCTGCAAAAACAGGGGTTTGTACAGCGCTATCACGGCGGCGCGACCCTGATGACCGGTAAACAGAACAGCGGTGCAATGCTGCTGGAGCGGCAGACACACCTGGAAGAGAAAGAGGCAATTGGCCGACTGGCGGCGCAGCACATCGAAAATGGCGATACGGTGATTTTCGATTCCGGCACCACCACCACGGCCATCACTGATGCCCTCAGCCATATCCGGCGTCTCTCCGTGGTAACGACCGCGGTGAATATCGCCCTGAAGCTGGGTGGCGAGCCGGGGATCAACATCCTGCTCACCGGGGGCACCTTTAAATTTCCGACACTCTCCACCTCTGGCGAAAAAGCGGCCAGTTTCTTTGAGAACGTGTTGGCGGAGAAACTCTTTCTGGCCACCGCCTGCATCTCGCCGCGTCTCGGCCTGAGCTTTCCGAGTGAAACCGACATCAAGGTAAAACTGGCGATGATCAAATCGGCCAGCACGGTTTACGTGGTCGCCGATTCGAGCAAAATCGACAAAGTATCGATGTTTGCGCTGCCCTGCGACTGGAGCCACATTCACTATCTGATTACCGACAGCGGCATCAGCCCCGCTCAGGTCAGCGCGTTCGAAGCGCTGGGCGTGAAAGTGCTGGTGGCCCCCCTGCCCATGAAGCGGGCGATGTAACGGATTAGCACGCAGCGTTTTGAACGAATGAAAGCACCGTCGTCAGCCGGGCAGGTAAGGCCTGCCTGAAGAGCAAAGTGTGCGAGCCAGGGAGGGCGAGCCCAATCCGCAGGGAGGCGGGAATCCTTTGCGATCAGGCATGCCTTTCCTGCACGACGCACCGCCCTCACAGCCCGCTACAGCCTGCGCCTGCTGCACGCACAACGCCCTGCTCCTGCAAATCTGCCCGGTAAAACCGCACGACTTCCCCCACCATCAGCAGCGACGGCGACACCGGCTGCGCCTGCGCCACCGTCTCCGCCAGCCCGCCCAGAGTAGTGATCAGCACCCGCTGATCCGGCCGGGTCCCCTTCTCGATAATCGCCACCGGCGTCTCCCTGTCGCGCCCGTGCGCCTGGAGCTGCGCACTGATCGAAGCACTCCAGCTCAGCCCCATATAGAACACCAGCGTCTCATTCACCGCCGCCAGCGCAGCCGCATCCAGCTGCGGCTCCCCCAGCCGCCCATGCCCGGTAATCAACCGCAACGACTGTGCGCATTCCCGGTGCGTTAACGGGATGCCGCTGGCCGCCGCACAGCCCACCGCCGCCGTAATCCCCGGCACCACCTCACAACGGATCCCGGCCTGCTGCAGGCTCACCATCTCCTCGCCACCGCGACCAAAAATAAACGGATCGCCGCCTTTCAGCCGGATCACGTTGCGCCCGCTGCGCGCCAGATCCACCAGCAGCTGGTTGATCTGCGCCTGCTTCAGACCATGCGCGCCCGGCTGCTTGCCCACGTCAATTGACAATGCGCTCTCCGGCACCTCCGCCATCACCGCGTCGCTCACCAGCCGGTCATACACCACCACCTCCGCACGCTGCAGCAACCGCAATGCCTTCACCGTCAGCAGATCCACATCACCCGGCCCGGCACCGACCAGCCAGACCCTGCCCGCCTGCCCGCCCGCACCGGCCGGAGCCAGTAACTTATCCAGAGAATCAATTGCCCGCGTCATCATTCCTCCACCACCACGTCAGACAACAACAGCTGCTTCAGCTCCGGAATACAGGAGCCGCACTGTGTGCCGCACTTCAGCCTCTCGCCCAGCGCCTGAGTCGACCGGCACCCCTGCGCCATCGCCTGCAAAATCGCCTGCTCACCCACCGCCATACAGCTGCAGATTATCCGGCCCGTCGCCCTGCCCTCTGCGGCCCGACCGGCCAGCACGCTGTGCCGCCCGGCCGCATCCTGCGGGGCAGTCCGGAAGGCCGCCGCGACAAACGCACTCTCCAGCGCCGGCTGCGCTGTGCCGGCGTAAAACGCCAGCTGCAACGCGCCGTCGCGCCAGGCCAGCAGCCGGTAGTCACTGCCGCTGCCGGTGGCGACCTGCACCTCACAACCGGTCAGATCCGCATGATCGGCCAGCCACGCCTGCGGCGAACCCTCGCCCGCCACCGCAAACCGCTGCACCGCCGGATAGGGCACGCGCGCCCAGTAACGCAATCCGGCGGGCGGCGTCATCCCGCGCTGCCACAGCCAGCCCTGCCACTGCACCGCCAGCGGCAGGATGCGCACGGGCGTCTGCTTCAGCGCAGGCTGCCCGGAAAAAGGACAGGCCCGGGCGGCAACCAGCATGTCGACGTGCCCCTGCTGACTGAACTGCCGGTTCCAGTGCATCGGCACAAACAGCTCGCCGCGCCGCATCCCGGCATCCGCACGCACCCGCACGCTGATCCAGCCCTGCTGCGACTGCACCCGCGCCAGCCCGCCCGGCGTCACACCATACTGCACGGCATCCGCCGGATGCAGTGCCGCAAACGGCTCATCACAATGCTGCATCAGGCGCGGCACCAGCCCGGTCCGGGTCATGGTATGCCACTGGTCGCGCACCCGACCGCTGTTCATCAGCAGCGGATAAGCCGCATCACGCGGCACAGCGTGCGGCGTTGCCGGCACCCGTAACTGCGCTTTACCGTCCGGATGAAAAAAGCGCCGATCGCTGAACAGCCGGGCGCAGCCCTGGGGGTGGTCAGCGTTTACCGGCCACTGCACCGGACGCAGCGCGTCGTACTCCGCCTGACTCAGCTGCGCCAGCCCGCTGATATCGAATGCCCGCTGCCCCCCGTTCTCAAAACCGGACAGCGCAGCATGTTCGCGGAAGATCTCCGACGGATGCTGCCAGTTAAACCCCTCACTGAACCCTAACCGCTGCGCCACCTGAGCCAGCAGCCACCAGTCTGGCCGGGTATCACCCGGTGCGCTGACGAAAGCGCGCTGACGTGAAATCCGCCGCTCTGAGTTGGTCACGGTGCCACTCTTCTCGCCCCAGCCCTGGGCAGGCAGCAGGATATCGGCAAAGGCGCTGGTGTCGGTCTGCGCCATCACATCGGACACAATCACCAGCGGACAGGCCGCCAGCGCCTGCGCCACCCGATTGCCCTCAGGCATCGACACCGCCGGGTTGGTCCCCATTATCCACACCGCTTTCACGCTGCCCTCCCCGATCGCCCTGAACAGATCCAGCGCGGTCAGCCCAGGCTGACGGGCTATCACCGGACTGCGCCAGAAACGCTGCACCCGGTCGCAATCTTCTGCGGTAAACGTCATGTGCGCCGCCAGCTGGTTCGCCAGCCCGCCCACCTCGCGGCCACCCATGGCATTTGGCTGTCCGGTCAGCGAAAAGGGGCCGCAGCCCGGGCGGCCTATTTTGCCGCTCAGCAGATGCAGATTGAGGATGGCCTGATTGTTGTCGCTGCCGGTGACGGACTGATTAATCCCCATACACCAGAGCGTCAGCACCCGATCGTGCTCACTGAACAGCCGGAAAAAGTGCGTCACCTGCTGCACGGTTAAATCGCACGCCACCGCCACCCGAACCACATCCCACGCCGCCGCCGCGCCCAGCGTCTCTGAGACGCCGTTGAGGTGCGGCAACATGCTGGCATCCAGGCCCTTCGTCTGTGCCAGCCAGTGCAGCAGGCCGGAAAACAGCACCGCATCGCTGCCGGGACGCAGCGGCAGGTGCAGATCAGCCTGATCGCCGCTCGCGGTCCGGCGCGGGTCCAGCACCACGATGCGCATCGCCGGACGCTGCTGCTTCGCCTGCATCAGCCGCTGCCAGACGACCGGGTGCGCCCAGGCGGCGTTAGAGCCGACCAGCAGCACCAGATCGGCCTGCTCCAGATCCTCATAACAGCAGGGCACAGCGTCCGCGCCCAGCGCCCGTTTATATCCCACCACGGCGGACGCCATACAGAGCCGCGAATTGGTGTCGATGTTGGCGGCGCCGATGTAACCCTTCATCAGTTTATTGGCGACGTGGTAATCCTCGGTCAGCAGCTGACCGGAGCCGTAAAACGCTACCGCCTCCGGCCCATAGCGATCGATCACCGCGCGCAGCCCCGCCGCCGCCGCATCCAGCGCGGATGCCAGGCTGACCGGCTGACCGTCGACCCTGGCCGTCAGCAACCGGCCTTCCGGGGTCAGCGTCTCGCCCAGCGCCGCGCCCTTGACGCATAACCGGCCCAGACTGGCAGGATGGTGCGGATCGCCGGTGACAACGGCCTGCTGCGAACCCTGCGGCGTGACGCAGACGCCACAGCCCACGCCACAATAGGGACAGGTGCTGTTCATGATGCCTGCGCCAGCGGGTTGAGCGGACGGTTTGCCAGCCAGATCTGCCCCGCTTCCAGCTTCACCGGCCAGCAGCGCAGCTGATGCTGCGGGTTATCCAGGCTCTGTCCGTCACGCAGCCGCACCCGCTGTTTATAGAGCGGGGAGATCACCACCGGTTCGCCGCCCACATCGCCCAGAATCCCGCGCGACAGCACGCTGGCATCGCTGCCGGGCTCGCGGTCCTCCAGCGCATAGAGCGTCTCGCCAAAGCGGAACAGGGCCACCCGTTCGCTGCCGAGGCGCGCACCGATCCCCGCCTGAGGCGGAATCGCCTCCAGCGTACAGATGGCACTCCACGGCTCGGCGGGCAGCTGTAACAGTGGCCGCGCGGCCACCGCTTCAGGCTGACGCTGACCGCGCACCCGGCTGTAGTGCAGTGTCTCATCCGGCTGCGCGCTGTTGAGGGTTGGGGTGAACAGCGCCAGGCGCGACGGGTCCGCCAGCGTGGTCTGCCACTCGCACTGGTAAGCGTCGACCACCTGCTGCATCTCCGCCTCCAGCGTCGCGCCCAGCCCGAGGCTATCCTCGATGATCACCTGCCGCAGATAGTCCAGACCGCCCTCCAGATTGTCCATCCAGACGCTGGTACGCTGCAGACGATCGGCGGTGCGGATGTAGAACATCAGCAGGCGATCCACATAGCGCAGCAGCGTGGCATCATCGAGATCGCTGGCGAAGAGGTCGGCGTGACGCGGCTTCATGCCGCCATTGCCGCAGACGTAGAGGTTCCAGCCCTTGTCGGTGGCGATCACCCCGATATCCTTGCTCTGCGCCTCGGCGCATTCGCGGGTGCAGCCGGAGACCGCCATCTTGATCTTGTGCGGCGCGCGCAGTCCCTTGTAGCGGTTCTCCAGGGCGATAGCGAAGGCGGTCGAGTCCTGCACGCCATAGCGGCACCAGGTCGATCCGACGCAGGACTTCACGGTGCGCAGCGACTTGCCATAGGCGTGACCGGTTTCAAACCCGGCGTCGAGCAGCGTCTGCCAGATGTCGGGCAGCTGGTCGAGCCGCGCGCCAAACAGGTCGATACGCTGGCCGCCGGTGATTTTGGTGTAGAGATCGTAGCGCGCCGCCACCTCACCAATGGCAATCAGCCCCTGCGGCGTGATTTCGCCCCCCGGCACGCGCGGCACGACGGAGTAGGTGCCATCTTTCTGGATGTTGGCGAAGTAGCGATCGTTGGTGTCCTGCAACGGCAGATGCGCCGGTCTGAGCAGGTAGTCGTTCCAGCAGGAAGCGAGCAGCGACGCCACCAGCGGTTTGCACACTTCGCAGCCCTGGCCTTTGCCGTGAGACGCCAGCAGCGCCTCGAAGGTTCTGAACTCCCCCGCCCGCACCAGGTGATACAGCTCCTGACGCGAATAGCTGAAATGGTCGCAGACATCCTTCTTCACCTCGACGCCGAGGTTTTCCAGTTCATACTCCATGACCTGCTTCACCAGCGCCGCGCAGCCGCCGCAGCCGGTGGCGGCTCGGGTGCAGCTTTTGATACTGCTCATCTCCCCGCATCCGGCCTGAACCGCCGCACAGATGTCGCCCTTGCTGACGTTGTGGCAGGAACAGACCTGCGCACTGTCGGGCAGCGCCGCGACGCCGGGCGCTTTCGGCGCACCGGCCAGCGCAGGCAGGATCAGGCTTCCCGGAGTTGCGGGCAGCGGCAATGCATTGAGCATCATCTGCAGCAGCGTGGTGTACTCACTGCTGTCGCCCACCAGCACGCCCCCCAGCAGCCGGGTGTTATCTGCGGAGACCACGATCTTTTTGTAGATGCCTTTAGGGCCATCACTCCAGTAATAGTGCTGGCTGCCCGGCGTGCGCCCGTGCGCGTCGCCGAACGACGCCACCTCCACCCCCAGCAGCTTCAGTTTTGTGCTCATGTCGGCACCGCTGAAGGCCGCAGGCTCTCCAGCCAGATGTCCGGCAAGCACCCGTGCCATCTGGTAACCGGGGGCGACCAGCCCGAAAATCTGCCCGTTCCACAAGGCGCATTCGCCAATGGCAAAGATCGCCGCATCGCTGGTCTGGCAGCAGTCGTTAATTTCAATGCCGCCGCGGGGGCCGAGCGTCAGGCCCGCCTCCCGCGCCAGCTCATCCCGCGGCCGGATACCGGCGGAGAAGAGCACCAAATCGGTGGGCAGCGCGCTGCCGTCGGCAAACCGCAGCACCACGCTGCCGTCCGGCTGCGGCTCAATGATGTCGGTCTGCTTCGAGGTGTGAACCGTGACGCCCAGCGCATCGATCTTCTGGCGCAGCATCAGCGCCCCGCCCTCATCCAGCTGCACCGCCATCAGCCGTGGCGCGAACTCCACCACGTGGGTTTCCAGCCCGAGCTGCTTCAGGGCGTTGGCCGCCTCCAGACCGAGCAGGCCGCCGCCAATCACCACACCGCGCTGACTGTGGCGGGCGCAGGCTGCGATCGCATCCAGATCGTCCAGGGTGCGGTAGACAAAGCAGCGGTCGCCATCGTGGCCCGGCACCGGCGGCACAAACGCGCGTGAACCGGTTGCCAGCACCAGCCTGTCCCACGCCAGCTCATTGCCCGCGCTGTCGCGCAGGCTGCGCTGCGCCCGATCGATTGCCACCACCTGACAGCCGCTGCGCAGTTCAATCCCCTGCAGGGCAAAAAAGTCTGCGCTGACCAGCGACAGCGCATCCGCCGCTTTGCCGCTGAAGTAGTCGGAGAGATGAACCCGATCGTAGGCCGGCTGCAACTCCTCGCCGTACACCACGATGTGGTAGTGCTGATGCAGCTGGCGGGCAACGAGTTGCTCAAGAAAGTAGTGACTGACCATACCGTGACCGACCACGGCTAATACGGGTTTACTCATCTCAGGACTCTCTGCAGCCTGCGGCTGCGGTTCAGGTTGATCGGGGTCGAACAGGGCGTTAAGCGTGACCGCCTCGCCCCGCTGCAGACGCGCCAGCAGTGCCGGGCCCTGCCGGGTGTCGCCAGAGAGCAGCACCCCGCGCAGGCGGCCCTGGCGAAGAAACAGACGGCGATAGTCGCCGGAAAGCGGATCGAAACTGTGGAGGGATTCCCCCTCACTGATATCCCCGGCGCTGAACAGCGAAATGCCGCTGACTTTGAGCCGGGTCGCCAGCGGCTGACTGACGAAATCGGGCTGCGGCGATCCCGCCAGCTGCGCGGCCAGAATCTCAGCCTGCGCCAGGCAGGGGGCCACCAGCCCCAGGGTTTCACCCTGGTGCTCACAACACTCGCCCACGGCATACACCCCGCTGACCGCGCTGCGCAGCTGGCCATCCACCAGAATGCCGCGCTGACAGGGCAGCCCCGCCGCCCTGGCCAGCGTCACCTCCGGCTCAACGCCGATGGCGATCACCACCTGACGGGCGGCGCAGCGCTGGCCATCCGTCAGCGTCACATCTGCTTTGCCAATGGCCATCAAGCCGCTGTTCAGCAGACAGCGGATACCGCGCTGCTCCAGAGCCGCCCGTAACAGCCCGCCCGCCTGTGCATCCAGCTGGCGATCCAGCAGCCAGGGCTTGTGATGAACCAGCGTCACCGCCCGTCCCCGGGCGCACAACGCCGCCGCGGCTTCAATTCCGAGATAGCCGCCACCCAGCACCACGATCGGCCCCTCACCCGCCAGCAGCTGCCGGACATCAGCAATGCTGCGAAACGTCACGACGTTATCGCCCTCAATGCCGGGGATCGCAGGCCGGCGCGGCCGTGACCCGGTGGCAAACACCAGCCGATCCCAGCCGAGCTGTCGCTGACAGGTCTGCAGCGTGCGGGCCGCCAGGTCGATCTGCAGCACGGTTTCACCGCTCAGCAGCGTGACGCCGTGCCGCTGATACCAGTCAGGGTCATGGATCAGGGTTTCATCGAACACCATTTCCCCGGCCAGCACCGGCGAGAGCAGCACGCGGTTGTAGTTGCCGTGCGGCTCGCGGCCAATGACCGTGATAGCAAAGCGCTGCGGCGCACGCTGTACCAGCCGCTCCACCATCTGCATCCCCGCCATGCCATTGCCTATCACCAGCAACCGTTGCCTCATGGTCTGCTCCCTATGCCGCCGTGGTCTGTTTTTCATAGAGGAAATGCAGCACCTTCTGGCGCAGCTGGTGATAGCGCGGCTCATCGGCCAGCGCCACCCTGGCGCGGGGACGCGGCAGATCGACGGTGAGGATCTCGCCAATCTGCGCGGCAGGGCCATTGGTCATCATCAGCACCCGATCGGAGAGCAGCACCGCCTCATCGACGTCATGGGTAATCAGCACGATGCTGGTGTTCAGCTCCTGCTGAATGCGCATCACGCTGTCCTGCAGATGTGCGCGGGTTAAGGCATCCAGCGCGCCAAACGGCTCATCCAGCAGCAGCACGCGTGGCTTCATCGCCAGCGCCCGTGCAATGCCGACGCGCTGCTTCATGCCGCCGGAGATTTCGCCTGGCCGCTTGTGCATGGCGTGGCTCATCTGCACCCGATTCAGGTTGTGCTCGATCCAGTCGTGCATCTCCGCGCGGGTGAGACGTCCTTTAAACACCTGCTGCACCGCCAGCTCGACGTTCTGAAAGGCCGTCAGCCACGGCAGCAGCGAATGGTTCTGAAACACCACGGCGCGCTCCGGGCCGGGACCGGTAATCTCACGGTTGTCACACAGCAGCACGCCGCTGCTGGGGCGGGTCAACCCGGCGATCAGGTTGAGCAGCGTCGATTTGCCGCAGCCGGAGTGACCGATCAGGCTCAGGGTTTCGCCTTCGTGGAGATCAAAACTGACGCTGTCGAGGGCCAGGAACTCGCCGCTGGCGGTGTTAAAACGCTGGCTCACCTGCTGAACGCGAATAATGTGTTTCATGCTCTTCCCCTTATTTTTCCCAGCTGAAGCGACGCACCAGCAGCATCAGCCCCTGCTCCAGCAGCAGGCCGACCACGCCGATAATCAGAATGGCGATCAGGATGTTGGCCACGTTGAGGTTGTTCCACTCGTTCCAGATCCAGAAGCCGATGCCCAGTCCGCCGGTCAGCATTTCGGCGGCGACGATCACCAGCCAGGCGATGCCGATAGAGAGGCGCACCCCGGTAAGGACAGCGGGCAGCACGGCGGGCAGCAGAATGCGGCGCATCATCGTCCATTCAGAGAGCTGTAACACCCGCGCCACGTTGAGGTAATCCTGCGGAATGCGCTGCACGCCTTCGGCGGTGTTGATGATCATCGGCCAGATGGAACAGATGAAAATGGTCCAGCTGGCAGCCGGCTCGGCGCGCTGAAACAGCAGCAGGCCAATCGGCAGCCAGGCCAGTGGACTCACCGGGCGCAGCAGGGCGATAACCGGATTGCCCATCCGGGCGAGAAAGGTGAACCGCCCCAGCAGAAAGCCTGCCGGAATGCCCACCAGCGCGGCGAGGCCAAAGCCGATGGCGACGCGCTGCAGCGAGGCCAGCACGTTCCAGCCGATGCCCTGGTCGTTGGGACCGTTGCTGTAGAACGGATCGGCGAACAGGGTCTGCGCGGCCTGCCAGGTCACGTAAGGCGACGGAAACGCCGGTTCCGCCAGCGCGGCGAGCTGCCACACCAGCAGGAGCAGCAGCAGGCCGCCCGCGGCCGGAATGGTGCGCTGCAGCAGAGGCCGCAGACGCGCCGGACGGGGCGCGATTTTTGGGGTGACCTGTAACGGGATCACGGTGGCACGGCTCGGGGGGTTCACCGGCTGCGTCACGGCGCGCGCGTCAGTTTTCATAACGACCTCTCTTAACGTTTGATAGCGAAACTGGCGGCGTAGGCGGCAGGGTCACTGCCATCCCAGACTTTGCCGTCGATCAGGGTGCTGCTGCGCATCTCACTGGCGGGCACGGCAACCTGGCCCACCGCGCTGGCCGCCTCTTTATAGATATCGAGGCGGTTGATCTGGCGGGCCACCGCGAGGTAATCGGGATCGTGGGTGAGCAGGCCCCAGCGTTTCATCTGGGTCAGGAACCACATGCCATCGGAGAGCCACGGAAAACTGACGTTGCCGTTGTCGAAAAAGCGCATCGGATGGGCGTCCTGCCACGTCTGGCCCAGACCGTTCTCATACTGGCCCAGCATCCGCCCCTGCAGCGTGTCGACGCGGGTGTTGATCCAGGCGCGTCCGGCCAGCACCTGTGCGGTTTCGCGGCGGTTATCGTCTGAGGCGTCGATCCAGCGCGCGGCGTCCAGCACGGCGGCGGTCAGCGCGCGGGCGGTGTTGGGGTTCTCTTTCACCCACTGCGCGCGGGTGCCGAGCACTTTCTCCGGATGCTCTGGCCAGATCTGCTGGCTGGTGGCGGCGGTAAAGCCGATGCTGTCGCTGATGGCACGCTGGTTCCACGGCTCACCGACGCAGAAGCCACTCATGTTGCCGATCTTCATGTTCATCACCATCTGCGGCGGCGGCACAACCACGGTGCGGATATCCTCAAACGGATTAATTCCGGCACTGGCCAGCCAGTAGTAGAGCCACATCGCGTGGGTGCTGGTGGGAAAGGTGTGGGCGAAGGTCAGACTGCCTTTGGGGCGGCTGTCGACCGCCTTTTTCAGGCTCGCCAGATCGGTCACGCCCTGGCCCTTCAGCTGGTTCGACAGGGTAATGGCCTGGCCGTTATGGTTGAGCGTCATCAGGTTGGCCATGTCGTGCTGTGGCCCCGCCACGCCGAGCTGCAGCGCGTAGATCATGCCGTACAGCACATGCGCCGCATCCAGTTCACCGGAGGTCAGCTTGTCGCGCACTGCCGCCCAGCTTGCCTCTTTGCTGACCTGCAGCGTCAGGCCATACTTTTTATCGAAGCCTTTCACCGACGCCATCACCACCGGCGCACAGTCGGTCAGCGGAATAAACCCGACCCGCACCTGCGCTTTTTCCGGCGCGTCCGACCCGGCCGCCCAGACCGCATTGCGTAATCCCGGAATGATCCAGGCTGCGCCCAGCGCCGCGCCGGAAAGCAGTGCCTGACGTCGTGTCAGTGAAAATGACGGTTTGCTCATCATGTTGCCCCTGAACAGAAATAAAAAAGGCGTCCTCCGACAGACCGAAGCCTGCGGATGGACGCCTTTATCCAAAGCACTGTTCCCACCGCCATTGGCGGGCGCAATGCATACTCTCTGTAAGGTTAAAGCAAAGGGTGTGCCAGTTTTTTCAACGCCGTCAATGGCGGTTCACCGGCCTCCTTCTGCTGAAAATCTGACCGTTTTTGCACGGTTGTGACGCAGGTTGCGCACGGCGGTTGTGCAGCTACCTCTTCCGGGTTAGCTGCGCAGCGTCGCGGCGACCGCCAGCACCGCCTGCGCGATCTCCACGATCCGCCTGTTCTGATTCATGGCACTTTTGCGCAGCGCCTGCCACGCGGCCTCTTCGCTGAATCCCTGCTGCTGCATCAGCCAGTGTTTGGCCTGATCGACCAACCGCCGCTCGTCGAGGGAGGCACGCATCGATGCCAGCTCATCCGCCTGCTGCTGCAGACGCTGCGACTGCTCGCTAATCAGCGACAGCACCGAGCGCCCGAGCTGGGGTGCCAGTCCGTCACTGTCGAGCGCCGCCGCGCCGGGCAGCCAGTCAGCGCCGGAAACATAGAGCGCAAAGGTGCTCTCCCCCTGGACAACCTGCCCTGTCGCCTGCTGCTGCGCCTGATCGATGGCCGCGCGACAGCGCTGCATCAGCGTGGCCGTCAGGGCATCCTCCAGCGTTTTCATCTGATCCAGCCGCTCTGAGAGCAGAGAAAACCAGTGCAGTGCACCGTTCTTCTCACAGGGGCCACCGGTGCAGGCGATACGCCGCAGACGTTCAATGTCCCGGCTGGCCTGGGCCAGCGGCTGCCAGTGTTCACAGGCGGTGCTGTCGGCAAACTGCCGGAAGGTGGTAAAACTCTGCTCCTGCGCCGCAATCAGCGCCACCATCTGGCTGCGCTGCCCGTCGGTGAACTGTCGCGCCGCAAAACCGGCGGAACCGATAGCCCGCTCCTGCCCGGCCAGTTCTTTGCCCTGCATAAAACTGAACAGGGCGATCAGCGCGCGGGAGATGTCGGGATGGCTGGCGGTGTCGGCCGCTTCAAACACCAGATTCAGTAAGGTGCGGATCACCTGATTAAAGGCGGCCATCGCGGCGGCCTGCTCACGTTCACGCAGGCTGATCTGCTGACGCAGCGCGGGTAACCCCTCCAGCGCCTGCAGGGCGGTGGCAATCAGGTTGCAGAAGCGGCTGAAGCCAGGCTGGGCCACGGCGGGCGGAAGGGCCTGATAAAAGTGCTGCAGGGCCTCACTCACCGCCTGCTGACGGGCGCCACGCTCTGCGCTGAACAGCGCACCGTCCGAGCAGATCCAGAGGTTAGTGGCGCCGCGTTCCCGCTGCAGCCGATGAACCAGTTCGCTGACGGCGGCCATCAGCTCGCCGGTCTGAAGCAGCCGCTGCAGGCTGGCGATATCGCTCTCACGTGAAGCCTGCAGCCAGGCCAGGGCGTCAGCCATTTTTCATCTCTCCGCGCCGTAAAATCCTTCTGAAGCAAAAGGCGTGCCGCTTTCCGAAAAAAAGCGGCATAAACCGCCCCGGAAATTCTGATTTTGAAAAGATTCTTTTCCTGCGCCGGGAAAATTTTCCGGCAACAAAAGGTTAGTGATACTTAATAGTTTCCCATCGAACCCATTGCGTGTCAGAATGGGAAGCCACGTTATCAATCAGTTTGTCTGTGCGATCATTCAGTTCGCTTTAACTATCACTTTATTCGCGGCTTTTTTCAGGGCGTATCACGCCCCGGAACCGCCCGCTATCACGCATCGGCAGCAGGCGCAATGGTTTGAAATCTCAAAAGTCTTAGGTAGACTAAACGCGTTACTATCCCGATGTAATCTGACCGTTTTTTAACAAACAGACTTTCAGCACGATGCGGCGCCTGAATCAGCGTTTTCTGCATCGGGCCTGGCAATATGCAGATACTTTGATGAGATCACGAGGAACATGGTGAAAAAGAGTCTTGCGTTAACGCTGCTGGCGGTACTTACCCTGGCAGGCTGTAAGGCCCCGCCGCCGCCCGTCACTGACGATACGCTGGTCACCAGCGAAATTAACGGCGTCAAACTGGTCCATCGACACGCTGTCGCGGCACCCACTGCCTTTGAGCCGGTCAATCAGACCTGGCGTGCGCTTTATGGCGCCTCCGTGATGACCTCACCCGACTACGGCGGCAAGGTGGTTCGCTATCTCGAAACGGGTAAACCGTTTGAAGTATTAGGCAATGTAGAACACAGCTGGCTGGCGATTGCTGACCAGGCTGATGGCCCGTTAATCGGTTACGTCCCACTGAAAGCGGGCGTGGAGAGCAGTCGTTACGACGCCACCGTGCAGAGCGATCGCCCCCGTCCCCGCAAAGCGAAACAGGTCTGTGTGGCCGTCGGCGGCGCCAGCAAAGCCTGCCGCACTAACGATACCGCGACCTGGATCTTAGACTGACTATGAAATCCGGCGCATATTGCCCGCAGCACCGTGCCGTGCTGCGGGCACAGGCATTTGCCATTAGCTGGAAGATCACACTGTAATGACTGTGGAATCCCCTGCGCGTGAGGCGTCCCCCTCAGGCAATGAGAATCTGTTACTTCAGGCTGCAGCCCCCCTGCTGAACGCGGTGGTGCAGATTCGTCAGGCAGCCACCCATGACGACCCTGCCGGGCTGCGTCAGTCTCTGATCGATGAAATCCGTCAGTTCGAACAGCGCTGCAAACAGGCCGGACTGCCGTTTGAGATGATTATCGGCGCGCGTTACTGCATCTGCAGCGCGCTGGATGAAGCGGCAGCCCAGACCCCCTGGGGCACCCGCGGCGTCTGGTCGGGCAACGGCATGCTGGTCACCTTTCATAATGAAAGCTGGGGCGGCGAGAAATTTTTTCAGCTGCTGTCACGCATTTCGCAGAGCCCGCAACAGCATCTCTGGCTGCTGGAGGTGGTTCACTACTGCCTGCTGCTGGGCTATGAGGGGCGCTATCGCGGCAGCGAAAATGGCCGAACTCAGTGCGACGGCATCCGTAAACGCCTGAAAACCCTGATAGATGAAACCCGCGCGCAGCGCGAATCCCCGCAACCGCCGCTGGTGGAGGTGCATCCGCTGGTGAGCACCCTCGCCCGCCCGATGGTGCCGCTCTGGGCATGCGCCATGCTGGTCGCGCTGGTCGGCTGCCTGATCTACAGTGGCCTGAACTGGCGACTCGGCAATGCGGCAGAGCCGCTGCTGCGCACCATTTATCAGACGCCGCTGCCGCAGATCACCGCCGGACGTCGCCCCTCTTCGCCGCAGGCGCTGCTCGATCTGCGTCAGCGCCTGAACGATGTCATCGCGGCCGGTCAGCTCGAAGTCAGCGACGGCGCGTTTGGCAGTAAAGTGATTATCCCGGCGGATAAACTGTTTGCCCAGCAGGGCACGGTCATCAATCCGGTAGGCCGGGCGCTGCTGGCTCGTGTTTCAACCGCGATGAATGATGTCAAAGGCACCATTCTGGTGTCGGTGTTTACCGACGATCATCCGGTGGATAACAGCCGCTTTGCCTCCAGCTACGAGTTCTCCTTTGCCCGCGCCCGTGCCATCACTCAGCTTCTGCAGGTGCAGCTGGCTGACGGCCATACGGTTCGTTCTGAAGGCCGCGGCGACAGCGACCCGCTGCTGCCCAACGACAGCAGCGAAAACCGGACCCGCAACCGCCGCGTAGAAATTACCCTTTTTGCCGCGCCTGAAACGCTCAGTAATCACCAGGGAGCCCGATAATGCGCGCCTCACTTCGTCTGTTGTTAACCCACCGCCTGCTGTGGAGTTTTATCGGCGTCACGGCGCTGAGCTGCCTGGTCTGGATGCTGGGGCCGTTCTGGACATGGGATGAGTCACGACCTCTGGAACCGGCGCTGCCCCGCCAGCTCACCGTCGGCGCACTCTTTTTTCTCTGGATCCTGTTCCAGCTGATCCCGTCACTCTATCGCGCCTGGTTTAACAGCCGCCTGCTGACCCAGCTCCAGCTGGCCGACAATGAAGATCCGGCCGAGCGTCAGATGACCGAAGAGCGGCTCAATCAGCGCTTCAGTGAAGCCGTGATGCAGCTGAAACGCACGCAGTTTGGCCGCCGCCACAGTGGCGGCTGGCTGGCGCGCGTCAACGCCAGCTACCTCTATCAGCTTCCCTGGTATCTGGTGATGGGGGCGCCCGGTGCCGGTAAGACCACCGCGCTGCTGAATGCGGGGCTGGACTTTCCGCTGACCGACACGCTGGGAAAAAATGCCATTCGCGGCGTCGGCGGCACCCGCAACTGTGACTGGTGGTTTACCGACAGCGCCGTGCTGATTGATACCGCCGGTCGCTATGCGCTGCAGGAGAGCCAGCGCGTGCGCGACGCCGCGGAGTGGCACAGTTTTATCAATCTGCTCAAACGCTACCGCACCCGCCAGCCGATTAACGGCGTCATCATGACCATCAGCGTCGCCGACCTGCTGAGTGACTCAGCCGAGGCGCGTTTCGCTCAGGCAAGCGCCCTGCGTGAGCGCATGGCGGAACTGCATCAGCAGACCGGCATTCATTTCCCGGTCTATGTAATGGTGACCAAAACCGACCTGCTGAAAGGCTTTATGAGCTATTTTGGCTCGATGGATAAGGCGCGGCGTGACGCCATCTGGGGCTTCACGTTTAACCGTGAGCCGGGCAAATCGCCAAAGAGTGACTGGCATCACCACTTTGGTCAGCAGTTTCAGCGGCTGGAGCAGCAGCTTCAGCAGCAGCTGGCGGATCAGATGACCCAGGAGCGCGACCTGAACCAGCGCGCGGAGTGTTTCCTCTTCCCGCAGGAGTTCGCTTCACTGCGCCCGCTGCTGAACGAATATCTGGATATCGTCTTTTCTGACCATCAGGATGCGGTGGCCTGGAGTCCGCGTGGCCTCTTCTTCACCAGCGGCACCCAGGAGGGGCTGCCCTTTGATCGGGTGATGGGTGAACTGAGCCGTAAGCTGCAGTTGCGCCAGGCGGGCGATCACTCCATCGCGGCGTGGGACAGCGTTAACCGCAGCCGCCCCATCCCCGGCAACAAAGGCCAGAGCTTCTTTATCCGCGATCTGCTGAGCGATCTGATTTTTAAAGAGAGCGGCCTGGCGGGCAGCAATCGCCGCTGGGAGTACCGCAATCAGCTATTCCACTGGATTGGCTACGGTGTGCTCGCGGGCGCGCTGTTGATCGCCTCCAGCCTGTGGTGCCTCAGCTACTATCAGAATCAGCACTATCTGCAGGAGGTGGCGGCACGGGTGCCGGCCATCCGGTCGCAGAGTCAGCAGGTCATTCATCAGCCTGCAGATAATATTTTTGATCTGCTACCCTTTCTGAATAACCTGGTGAAGCTGCCGCTCTCGCCGCGTTTTTCTCTCGATAATCCACCGCTTACTATGCGAGCGGGCTTATATCGCGGGAGTCAGGTGAGCGATGCGGCCTGGGTGCTGTATCAGAATGCACTCAAGTCGCTGCTGCTGCCGCGCGTGGCCCAGCAGATCACCAATATCCTGCGCAACGATCCGGGTGACGATAACGCCTACAGCCGCAATGCGCTGCGCGCTTATCAGATGCTCTATCAGCCGCGTAATTATGATGGCGAATTTTTACGGGCCTGGCTGCTGCAGAACTTACAGCGCTCGCTGCCCGATTCGGTCAGCGCCCGCGACCTTCAGCAGCTCGACTGGCACCTGAGCCAGCTGCTGGATCAGCAGATTCAGTCGTCGCCCTATGCCCGCGACAATGCCCTGATGATGCGTAAACTGGCGGAAAATCTGAACATTGCGGGCCAGTCGGGCCCGGTGCTGGCGGCGACGCCCCGGCACGCTGCCCCGCAATTTTCCTCGCATAGCGAGTAATGGTGAGGTAAACATGGCTGCTTACACGGCCCCCGGCTGGTATGGCAAGCTGCCGTCGACCGGTGACTTTCTGCACCATCGACTGAGCGAACAGCAGATTAGCCCCTGGAATCACTGGTTTCAGCAGGGACTGATGCACTGGCATCAGCAGGCGTATGCGATCAGCGCGAATTTTCTCCACGCGCCGGTGTGGAACTTTGTTCTGCCGGTGACGGCCACCCGGCCACAGATACAGATGGGCTGCCTGCTGCCCTCCTGTGACCGCGTCGGACGCGCCTGGCCGCTGCTGGCCCTGCACAGTTTTCCGCTGGCGCAGTGGCATCCGGCGCAGCTGCGGATCTCCGGTGACTGGTTTCAGGATCTGGGCGCCACGCTGTTACGGGCGGTGCAGACGCCGCTGAACGGCGAGCAGCTGGAGCAGGCGATTCAGGCGCTGCCCCCGCTGCTGGTGCCCGCCCGCAAGCCGTCTGAAATCATGGATGTGATCGGTTTTCAGGACCTGCCCTGCACGCTAAGCTGGCGTGAAGTGGCGGAGCGCTTCGACCCGCAGCAGCATATGAGCTACTGGTGGAGTAATCGCAGTGACGGGTTTGTGCATGCGACCCACAAGCATAGCGGCAACCTCACCGCGCAACTGTTTTCGTTACTGTTCAACCCGGCGGCAGGTTCACAGCCGGGACGTAATGGCCTCTATCCGCCGATGTTCGAATGAGGCCGGATGCGTTTGCCGTTTAATCTGGGATAACTCATGCAATTTACCATTGTGCAGTGCACTACGGATGTTCCGGTCAAAAGCGTCGCGTTTCAGCCGCCTGGCGGCACCATTGGCCGCAGTCAGGATAATGATCTGGTGCTGCCCGATGAGACGCGCGCCATTTCGCGTCTGCAGGCGCTGGTTCATCTGTCGCAGGAGGGCGAGTGTCGCCTGACCAATCAGGGCAGCGTGACGCCAGTGGAGCACAACGGCATTACCCTGGGACGCGGCATGCAGGTGCTGCTGAAACATGGCGATGCGCTGCGGATCGGCGACTATGCGCTGGAAGTGCGCGACCCTGCCTGCCACGCCGCCCAGAGCGATCCGCTGGCGCTGTTTGCCGGTGACAGTGCACAGCCCGCCAATCCGCTCGGCATTCACGAACATCACGACATTGAGGCGCGGCTGCTGGTCAGCGAGGCGGCGCCCGCCCGCCACGAACGCCACAGCGATGCGCGGCTGGCCATCGACCCGCAGGCGAGTGAGCCACGCCGCACGCTGACAGCCCAGCCGGTGGATCAGGATCGGCTCATCGCCGCGCTGCTGGACGGTATGGGGCTGCGCAACGGGCACGCCACGCCGATTGATGAAGAGCAGATGCGGATTACGGGCCGGATGCTGAGCCTCTTCTCGCAGGGCACGGTCGCGCTGCTCTCCTCACGCTCCATTCTCAAGCGCGGCGTGAAGGCAGACATGACGATGATCCTCAACGAGGCCAACAACCCGTTTAAGATCCTGCCCTCCGGGAAGACCGTGCTGATGCAGATGTATCAGAGCCAGATGCCGGGCTTTATGCCGCCGGAACAGGCGGTGCGCGATGCGCTGGTCGATCTGCAGGCCCACCAGCTGGGCATGATTGCCGGCATCCGCGCCATCATCGCTGCGATGCTGCAATCCTTTAATCCGCAGCGGCTGGAGGAGCAGGCGCGCGCCGACGGCGTGGTCTCTAAACTGCCCTTCTCCACCGTGAAGAAAGCGGCGCTGTGGGACTACTTTACCCGTAACTATCAGCGCACCGCCGGGGAGATCGAGGATGATTTCCATACGCTGTTTGGCGAAGCGTTTCTTCATGCTTATGACATGGAAGTTAACCAGTATAAGGATTCTCAGACGCGGGTAGATGAAGCATGAAGATTGTGTTTGCCAGTCGCTGCCAGCAGGGACTCCGCGATGAGAATCAGGATCGCACCGGCGCTGAACTGGATGACTATAAAGCCTGTTTTGTGGTGTGCGATGGCGTCGCCGGTCTGCCGGGCGGCGAGATGGCGGCTCAGCTGGTGCGCGACACCCTGCTGAGTCAGTTGCAGGCGTACGACGCCTTTACCCCGGAAATCACCCATCAGGCAATTGAGCAGTGCCGTCTGGCGCTGCATGAGGCACAGGGTAAAAATCCGAAATTTTCACGCATGAGCACCACGCTGGCGGCCCTGTTTATAGACCGTAAAAAACAGCGTGCATGGTGGGCTCATGCGGGTGACAGCCGGGTTTACCACTTCCGTCGGGGGGTGCTCAACGAGGTGACCCGTGACCACAGTCTGGCGCAGCAGCTGAAAGAAGCAGGCTATGAAAATACCGGCATTAACAGTAATTTACTTTATAATGCGCTCGGCGCTGAGCCGCCTCGCTTAGTGAGCTTTTCACAGGAGATGGCGCTGGAGGATGGTGACGCCTTTCTGGTCTGTACCGACGGTTTCTGGCTGAATCTGACCACCGGCGAAATGGAACAGGCGCTGCGCATGGTGAATGCCTGCGAAGAGTGGCTGGCGCTGATGGAGCAGGCGGTCAGCCGCAACGTTAAAAAAGATAATCTCAGCGCACTGGCGGTCTGGATTGGTGAGCCGGAAGAGGCCACGCTGCTCTATTCACTGGCTGATTCGGCGCGCTTTCTGCCGCCTCGTTTTTGATTCCAAGGATCCTTATGAAACTGTGGTTGCCCGGCATCATCACTCTGCTGATTGCCTTTCACGCCCAGGCTGAAAATTATCGTGTGGTTTACTCCCCCAGCCTGGAGCTGGAGGTTTATATCGATGATGTGGTCAGCAAAGCGCCTGACGACTGGTGTAAAGAGACGCTGCCGCTGCGCATCGTCTCTGGCAAGAGTAAGGATTCGGCGGTGCTGACCACCTTTTTGCCGCGCGTTGGCACCCTGCTCGCCAACCAGTGCGGCCTGCTGGATGTGCTGCCCTGGCAGATGACCAGTAAAGAGGGAAGCGTGCTGGCCAGCGGCAGCGCCAGCAAGCTGCAGAACTGGCGCCCTATCGTGATGGCTGATGCCACCGCCAGCGCCAGTGAGAGCAACGCCGCGCCGCTTGACCTGTCGCGGCCGGCTGACAGCACGCCACTGCAACACTTTGATCTTCCCAGCGGCTGTCATTTTCGTACCGCCTGGGATGAACATGCTCACACCCTGTTTATCCCTGACGTCAGCAAGCAGCAGTGCTCGCCGGATGGCTGGGCAGAAGGCAAAAGTGAGATGACGCTGGTTACACCGGATCAGAAGACGCCGGTCGCCGTCACCTTCTATCAGGGCTATCCCATCGCCAACCTGACGATCCCGGACAGCCGGCTGGAAGTGATTGCCGCCAATAATCAGCGCATGATCGTGACCCGGGCGGATGCCGCAGAGAGCTGGCTGGTGCTGCCCTTTGATGACCAGCATCACGTCTGGCGCTTCAACGGGGCCCTGTTAATCAAAATGGATAAGAATGCTGCGCAGCAGAGTGCTGACGCTGTGAAATCGCGGGTCGATACCTTGCGCAGCCAGTGGGCGCCCTATTTCATGCCACAGCAAAAAGTGAATGTGTTACTCATCGACACCCTGCACGCGGATCTGGTTGATCCTGCCATTGGTGCCTGGCGTAACATCAATTAATTACCGCGCAGCCTGGCGAGCAGGCCGTGTACAGAGAGTTCACTATGTCGGCAAATGAAAATCCGAAAACCATTCCGAATGCCCTGCCTGACGGATACCGTTTTAACGAGTTTGAGATCAAGGAAGTGATTGGCGGCGGCGGCTTCGGCATCGTCTATCGCGCCTGGGATCATCAGCTTGAACGCACCATCGCCATTAAAGAGTATATGCCGGTGTCGCTGGCCGTCCGTGCTGCGGATCTCACCCTGGAATTGCGCGGTGAGCGTTTTCAGAAGCTCTTTAATGCCGGTCTGAACAGCTTTATTCAGGAAGCGCGCCTGCTGGCCCGCTTTAACCATCCGGGCCTGCTGCACGTGCTGCGCTTCTGGGAGCAGAACGGCACGGCCTATATGGGCACGCTCTATTACAGCGGCATGACCCTGAAGGAGTGGCAGCTCACCAGCCCGGAGTCGATCTCTGAAGCCTGGATACGCCGCCTGCTGCCTCCGCTGCTGGGGGCGATCAGCACCATTCATCAGGCGGGCTATCTGCATCGCGATATCTCGCTCGACAATATCCAGATTCAGGAGAATCAGCTGCCGGTGCTGCTCGATTTCGGCTCGGCGCGCAAAGAGATTGGCAACCTCTCTGATGAAACGGAAATCATGCTCAAACCCGGCTTTGCGCCGATTGAGCAGTACAGCGAAGAGGGGGAAGTTGAACAGGGCCCCTGGACCGACATCTACGCGCTGGGCGCGGTGCTGCACAGCCTGATTACTCATAATCCGCCGCCGGTCAGCGTGGTGCGCTGTATTGAAGATAACTATCAGCCGCTGGTGGAACGTCAGCCGGAGGGCTACTCGCTGCCGCTGCTCCATGCGATTGACTGCGCGCTGGCGATGAAGCCGGGCGATCGCCCGCAGACGATTGATGCCTTTGCGGCGCTGATTGATCTGCCGGTCAGCGATGTGGAAGCCGTGGTCAACAGCTTCCCGGTTCCCGGTGAACCGCCTGCTGCGCGGGTGGAGGAGCCGGTCGAGGCCGCGCCGCCGGTGGTGATGGCCATGAATCACGCCGCGGCGTCGGCTGAACTGGTGACACCGCGCACGACGCGCCGGCTGTCGCCCGCCCTGCTGGCACTGGCTGCGGTGGCGATACTGGCGACCGGGGCCGCCGTCTGGCTGGCGAACCGTCACAGCGCCGCGCCGGAGGCGGCAGACTCCTCAGCGGTCATCACGCAGGCGCCCGCCTCTGCGCCGTCAGCGGCCGCCGTTCCCGCCGCGCTGGCAACCGTCTACCTCAAGCTGGAGAGCGGCGAAAGCGTGGTGCTTAACGGCCAGCCGGTGGAGGTCAAACCCGGTAGCAGTGGCTTTGCCGCGCTGAACCTGGCGGCGGGTCAGTATAAAATCGATATTCACAATGGCAGCGTGACCCACTCTCAGTCCCTGACCATTGATAAGCCCGGCACCTGGCTGATCAATCCAGGTAACTGAGTTTCGCGGGCTTGCAGCAGAAAAGAGAAAGGGCGCACGAGGATGCGCCCTTTCTCTGTTAAGAAGGAAAGCGGTGTGTCAGGCCTGTTTCAGGCAGGTTTGCTGTAATGTCCGCACCTGATGCGCCAGTCGGCTCAGCCCCTCCTCCTCCATGCCGCGGCGGGTCAGCTCCTCCTCCAGGGCAAACAGATACTGCGCATTCGAGCCGAGCGGGCCGCTGGCCACGGCAATTAACGGCGCAACCGCATCCGGACAGGAGTCCGACTCATACAAAGGATGACGCGGGTCCATAATAAAGGTCAGCGCCGTGACGCTGCGGCCATCATCCAGCTGGAGCTCACACCAGGTAGGCAGGTAGCAGCCGGTGACCATCTCACGCTTCCACAGCAGCGTCAGCTCTTCATGCAGGCGCGCTTCCGGCAGGCGAAAAGCCAGGCCGCTGGTTCTGCCGCCCTGCTTCAGCGCCAGCATGCGGCCGGGATGGGAAGCGGTGCCGCGACCGGCAATCAGTCGCAGACAGAACGCGCGATGCCAGCCTTCCAGCGAACCGGACGCGACCTCATCCGCCTCAAAGATCGGGTTCCACATCAGCGAGCCATAGCCAAAAATCCAGACCGGGCTGTGATCGGGACGGCAGGCCAGCGTGGCGGCCAGCGACGCCGCACGCTGCTCGCAACTCCAGAGCAGCGTCTCTTCGATATCCCCGAACGACGTTTTACAATCCGCTTTTAACAGAAATTCCCGGGTAAGCAATGCGACCTCCTCAACATCAACGGCGTCCTGCGCACCAGCTCCTGTCACCTGCTCGCCAGAGGCTTCCGGCGTTTCGGTCATGAAATTGACATTAATCTATTTTCGCGCGGGGTTTCAAGCGTGAGGCGGGTCGCAGCTTAAAAAAAACCAGATAAACCTGATAGCGCAGACGAAAAAAAGGGCCAGCTGATGCCGGCCCTCAGGCGGTGCGGAGAAGCAGCAGGATTAATGCTTCGGATGCCACTTGTCGTCATCGCCCTTTTCATACTCTTTTTTGACGGCGGACCAGGCCACTTTATGTGCCACCTCTTCCCGCGAATCATCGCCGCGTCGATCTTCCGCCTCTTTATACTGATCCCAGGCGCTGTTGAACGCCTGCTGATAGATATCCTGGGCGTGGGCGGGCAGAACGTGTTTAACGTTGTCAGGTAAATCGCTTCGGCTGGCGTAAGGCATAACGGCTCCTCTGTTGACGGATTCCTGTTAAGCCTGGCGCAACTGCGCAAAACTTCAAATCGTCACTTATCCCTATTTCAGTCTGAAAACCGCCTGCAGGCGCAACAAAGGCAAATTAACTGCGGATTTTCAGGCACAGAATGCCAGGATGGTCTGGCTGATCGGGAATGTTGCAGACTGATTATTATTAGATTATTCGGGATAACTTCAGGTTAATGCAGCTTCAATCGTTTATTGCATTTTAGTAAAAAGCAGTAAATTTTTCCCTGTCGGGCCGGTGAAAAGATAAACTGCGCCCTGCTGCAAAACTGATTATATTTCTAACAGCAGTTCGCGCTGCGTCGGACAATCATTAACCAGAGAGGATGGTGAATGCCTTACATGAAAAAACACGTCACAAGGAATTCTCGCTGATATTTCCCATTATCACGCTGGGTATCCTCTATTTTTTTGGTGCGCAGACCTCTTTTCCGGTGGTCGTCGGGATTAACCTGCTGGCGCTGGTCGCCATCCTGAGCAGCGCGTTCAGCGTGGTGCGTCACGCCGACGTGCTGGCTCACCGGCTTGGCGAACCCTATGGTTCCCTGATCCTGAGTCTCTCGGTGGTGATTCTTGAAGTGAGCCTGATCTCGGCGCTGATGGCCACGGGCGATGCGGCGCCGGGGCTGATGCGCGATACGCTCTATTCGATTGTCATGATTGTGACCGGCGGGCTGGTGGGCTTTGCGCTGCTGCTGGGAGGCAATAAGTTTGCGACCCAGTACGTCAATCTGGCCGGCGTGAAACAGTATCTGATCGCGATATTCCCGCTGGCGATTCTGGTGCTGGTCTTCCCCAACGCGCTGCCCGGCGGGAATTTCTCTGTCACCCAGGCACTGCTGATTGCGGCTATTTCAGCGGCGATGTATGGCGTTTTCCTGCTGATACAGACGAAAACCCACCAGAGCCTGTTCGTCTATGAGCATGAGGATGAGAGTGACGACGGTGACCCGCATCACGGTAAACCCTCGGCGCACAGCAGCATCTGGCATACCGTCTGGCTGATCGTGCATCTGATTGCGGTGATTGCCGTGACCAAGATGAACGCGAATACGCTGGAAAGCCTGCTGACAGAGATGAATGCTCCGGCTCAGTTCACCGGCTTCCTGGTGGCCCTGCTGATCCTCTCGCCGGAAGGCCTGGGCGCAATTAAGGCGGTGCTGATGAATCAGGTGCAGCGCGCCATGAACCTCTTCTTTGGTTCCGTGCTGGCGACCATCTCCCTGACGGTGCCGGCGGTGACCATCATCGCCACCCTGACCGGACAGGAGCTGATTTTTGGTCTGGAGCCGCCGCAGATGGTGATTATGATGGCGTCCCTGATCCTGTGTCAGATCTCCTTCTCCACCGGCCGCACTAATGTCCTGAACGGCGCGGCGCATCTGGCCCTGTTTATCGGCTATCTGATGACCATCATGCTGTAACGGCACCGGACGTCAGGCGAAAAAAAAGAGCGATTTCTCGCTCTTTTTTTATACCGCAGACTTATTTGCTGGTATCGAGTTCCGGGAAGCTTTTCACCAGATCGTCAATCGCTTTCATCTGCACCAGGAATGGCTCCAGCTTATCCAGCGGCAGTGCGGAAGGACCGTCACACAGGGCGTGGTCCGGGTCCGGATGCGCTTCGATAAACAGACCGGCAATGCCGACCGCCATACCCGCACGCGCCAGCTCACCCACCTGGGCACGACGACCGCCTGATGCCGCACCAAACGGATCGCGGGTCTGCAGCGCATGGGTCACGTCGAAAATGACCGGGCTGTTTCGGGTCACTTTCTTCATCACGTTGAAGCCGAGCATGTCCACAACCAGGTTGTCGTAGCCGAAGTTGCTGCCGCGATCGCACAGGATAACCTGCTCGTTGCCGCCTTCTGCAAACTTATCCACGATGTTACCCATCTGGCCAGGGCTGACGAACTGCGGCTTCTTGACGTTGATCACGGCGCCGGTTTTCGCCATCGCTTCCACCAGGTCAGTCTGACGCGCCAGGAAGGCGGGCAGCTGGATCACATCGACCACTTCAGAAACCGGCTGCGCCTGAGCGGCTTCATGCACATCGGTGATGATCTTCACACCGAACGTCTGCTTCAGCTCCTGGAAAATCTTCATTCCCTCTTCCAGGCCCGGGCCACGGTAAGAGTGAATCGAGGAACGGTTCGCTTTATCAAAGGACGCTTTGAATACGTAAGGAATACCCAGCTTACCGGTGACGTTCACGTAGTGTTCGCAGATACGCATCGCCAGGTCACGGGACTCCAGCACGTTCATCCCGCCAAACAGCACAAACGGCAGATCGTTTGCTACTTTGATATCACCAATACTCACGACTTTCTGTGTCATGCCCTTTCCTTTTCAGTGGGTCCGCTTAGTGCAGCGTAACCTGTTTTTGTTCGATTGCATGAATCTGAACTTTGATCATTTCGCTGACCGGGTCTTCAGGACACTGCTCAACGAAGTACGTTAAATCATTCAGCGCGATATGTTCGCACTCCAGCTGCGCGTAAATCAGACCGCGATCGCGGATCTCATAAGGATCGTCAGGATCAATACGCAGCAGCACCTGACTGACGTTCAGCGCCAGCTCCATCTTCTTCTCTTCCATCAGCGCCGCTTTCAGGGTATCGAGCATCTTGCGCATCACGGTGACGGTTTTGGCTTCGTCGAGATCGTCATCATACAGGCGTGCGGTCGGGCTGATATTGCCCTTGAGCCACACTTCCAGCGTGTGCCGGTCGAGGGTTTCCCCGTTAAACGGATTGATCATCCACTTATCGCCATCAATCCAGTCCGCACGCAGAATCAGCTGTGTCGGGAAGATCACCGGCATCAGTGGCAGGTCCAGCTCGGCGGCGATGTGCAGCAGAATGATGCCCAGTGAGACCGCGGTGCCCTGACGGGTCCGCAGAACGTTGTCGATCCACAGCGCATCAGAGAGATTGTAGACACCGCTGGCACCGCCAAATCCCCACTGGCGATAGAAGAGCTCCAGCAGCTTTTCGAGCTGCAGATCGGCATCTTCCGTGTGGCTGACATAATCACGGGCTTCGGCGACTAACGCCGCCAGCTGCGCTTCCACCGAGATCGCCGGAAAATCGGCGCGGATGGCTTGCGTTGCGCCAATCACCGCTTCACACAGCGGTGTCTGGCTGAAATCTAATTGTTCGGTCGAGGTCATGCTATCCCCATAACGGCATTTTGGTCAGCGCCAGCGTAATGATGGTCACCAGGGCGATTAACGCCACCAGAAAAGCGATCCAGCGGGTGCGATCAGTGCGTGGACGGCGACTCAATGCCACAAATCCTAAGGCGATGTAGATGATAACCGCTAAAAGCTTCTCCGTCAGCCAGCTTCCTTGCGGTGTGAAGGGATAGAAGTGAGTAATCATCACCAGTGCGACGCCGCTCAGCAGTAACAGGGTGTCATTGACGTGCGGCAGAATGCGGACCCAGCGCCGCGTCAGCAGGGGTGAGCCGCGCCGCAGCCAGTAAAAACGCAGCAGAAACAGCGTTACGGTGATCCAGACCGTCACCAGGTGAAGATTTTTAATCAGGGGATAAAAAGCGATCATGCTGCGTCCTTTTCTCAAGCGCTTTCAGGTAAGAAGTTGTCCCAGGGTCACGCGCGGGTTGCCGCCGTAATCTTCAAGGGTTTCGACGGCCTGATAGCCGTTTTGCTGCATCAGCGCTGCCACCGCCTCGCCCTGCTGCCAGCCATGTTCCAGCAGCAGCCAGCCTCCCGGCAGCAGCCACGCGGGGGCCTGCTCGATCAGCGTGCGCAAATCGGCCAGCCCCGCTTCGTCGGCGACCAGCGCACTGCGCGGCTCAAAGCGCACGTCGCCCTGCGCCAGGTGACTGTCGCTGGCATCGATATAGGGCGGGTTACTGACGATGAGCGCAAACCGCTGCGGCGGCAGTGAGCGAAACCAGTGACTGAGCAGAAAGGTGGTATTGGTGAGGTTAAGCGCCTGCGCATTCGTGCGGGCCAGTGCGACGGCGGCGTCAATCCGGTCCACGCCCGTCACCTGGCAGTCGGGACGCTCGCTGGCCAGCGCCAGTGCAATCGCCCCGGTGCCGGTGCCCATATCCAGAATCGCCGCCGGGGTGGCAGGCAGACGCGTCAGCGCCTGCTCCACCAGCAGTTCGGTATCAGGACGCGGGATCAGCGTGGCGTCATTGACGCGCAGAGGCAGCGACCAGAACTCCCGTTCGCCCACCAGATGCGCCACCGGTTCGCCCCGGGCACGACGTGCCAGCAGACTATCCAGCTGCGCGCGCTGTGCTTCCGTGAGCACGGTCTCATCGAAGGCGATCAGCCAGCTGCGCGATTTACCGGTCACGAAACCTAACAGGATCTCCGCGTCACGCTTCGGGCTGTCGCCACCACACAGCGTGGCGGTCGCCTGTTTCAGCCAGTGACGAATATCCATTAATCCTGACCAGCCAGCGCCGCCAGCTGATCCGCCTGGTACTCCTGCACAATCGGTTCGATGAGGCTGTCGATTTTACCTTCCATCACTTCATCCAGACGGTAGATGGTCAGGTTGATGCGGTGGTCGGTTACGCGCCCCTGCGGGAAGTTATAGGTACGGATGCGGTCGGAACGATCGCCACTGCCCAGCAGGTTGCGGCGGGTGCTGGCTTCCGCCGCGTGACGGCGGGCCATCTCGGCGGCGGGAATGCGCGCGCCCAGCACGGCCAGCGCTTTGGCTTTGTTTTTATGCTGTGAACGTTCGTCCTGACACTCCACCACGATGCCGGTTGGCAGGTGGGTAATACGAATTGCGGAGTCGGTGGTGTTGACGTGCTGACCGCCTGCGCCCGATGAGCGGAAGGTGTCAATCTTCAGATCGCCGGCATTGATCTCCGGCAGTTCCGCTTCCGGGATCTCCGGCATTACGGCGACCGTACAGGCCGAGGTGTGGATACGACCCTGCGATTCCGTTTCCGGCACGCGCTGCACGCGGTGTCCGCCAGATTCAAACTTCATGCGGCCATAGGCACCGTCTCCGGTCACCCGGGCAATCACCTCTTTGTATCCGCCGTGCTCACCGTCGTTGGCACTGACGATCTCCACACGCCAGCGGCGGGCTTCAGCATAGCGGCTGTACATGCGGAACAGATCGCCCGCGAAGATCGCCGCTTCATCACCGCCGGTGCCGGCGCGCACTTCAACGAAACAGGCGCGTTCATCATCGGGATCTTTTGGCAGCAACAGCACCTGCAGCTGCTGCTCCAGGGCTTCGCCCTTCTCGCGCGCTGCCTGTAACTCCTCCTGCGCCATGTCGCGCATTTCGGGGTCATCGAGCATCTGCTGCGCGGTTTCGATATCTTCCTGCACCTGCTGCCAGTCGCGGAAACAACGGGTTACATCAGTCAGCTGAGCATATTCGCGTGACAGCGCACGGAAACGCTCCTGATCGGCAATCACGCCAGCATCCCCCAGCATCGCTTCCACTTCTTCGTGGCGCTCCTGCAGGGCTTCCAGCTTGGCAACTATAGAGGTCTTCATTAAATGTGGGATTCCCGTAAACAGGTGGCGACAGCAGTGTGCCTAATCGAGACCCAGGCTGTCGCGTAAAATCTGCAGGCGTTCATTATCGCCGTCGCGGGCGGCCTGCTGAAGTGATTTGGTTGGGGCATGTATTAAACGGTTGGTCAGCTTGTGCGCCAGTTCCTGCAGAACTTTCTGCGGATCGGTGCCCTGCTGCAGCGCCTGCAGCGCACGGCCTTCCAGCTCAGCGCGGATCTCATCCGCCTGAGAGCGATATTCCCGGATGGTGTTCACCGCGCCCTGCGAGCGCAGCCACGCCATAAATTCGCTGCTTTCCTGCACCACGATGCTTTCGGCCTGCACTGCCGCCGCTTTGCGCTGCGCCAGGTTCTGCTCGATAATCGCCTGCAGATCGTCCACGCTGTAGAGATAGGCGTTAGGCAGATCGCCCACTTCCGGCTCGACGTCGCGCGGGACAGCAATATCCACCAGCAGCATCGGCTTATTACGACGCGCTTTCAGGGCGCGCTCCATCATCCCCTTACCGATAATCGGTAACGGACTGGCGGTGGAGGAGATGATAATGTCCGCCTCGGCCAGACGGGCGTCGATCTCCGCCAGGGTAATCACCTCGGCACCCACTTCCGACGCCAGCGTTTCGGCGCGCTCACGGGTGCGGTTGGCGATGATCAGATTTTTGACCTGGTGTTCGCGCAGGTGGCGGGCCACCAGCTCGATGGTCTCACCGGCGCCGACCAGCATGACATTGACGGTGGAGAGTGATTCAAAGATCTGACGGGCCAGCGTACAGGCCGCGAACGCCACCGAGACGGCATTGGCACCGATGTCGGTTTCCGTGCGCACGCGTTTGGCCACCGAGAAGGTTTTCTGGAACATGCGCTCCAGTTCACTGCTCAGCGCCTGACCGCGAGAGGAGTCGGCAAACGCTTTTTTCACCTGACCGAGGATCTGGGGTTCGCCCAGCACCAGGGAATCGAGTCCGCTGGCGACCCGCATCAGGTGGCTGACCGCCTCATTATCCTGATGCCAGTAGAGGCTGTTACGCACATCCTCTTCATTCAGCTGATGATAATTGCACAGCCAGCTCACCAGACGCGCCTGTAAATCCGCCTGCTGCTCTACACTCAGGTAGAGCTCAGTCCGGTTACAGGTGGACAGCACCACACCGCTCTGCACCATTGGCTGTGATAACAGGCTGTTTAAGGCCTGCTCAAGCGTCTCCGGCCCGAACGTAACACGTTCGCGCAGAGCAATGGGGGCGGTCTTGTGGTTGATTCCGAGAGCGAGCAGCGTCATGGTGATTTTGGTTGGGATGTCCCAATAATGTCAGGGTTTTGTGAGGCGCATTCTACAAGATGCGACAGATCAAGAAAAGCCATACAAAGGCTATGACTGTAATAAGATTAACCCGATCATACGCAATTTGCTGCATAACAGCATTGACGGTTAAAACCGTGACGGTTAGCGTTATCCGTTGCCAATAATAAATGTGTCCGAGGAGATGACCACTTGATGCTTACTTCACCACGCTATCTGTTGCGCCTTTTGCCCCTTGCCAGCGTGCTGCTGGCGGCCTGTAGCGTCAACAAACCGCAGGGTCCGGGCCCCAGCGTCACCGCGCCGCAGTGGCAACAGCATCAGCAGGCGGTCTCAAAGGTTACGCACTATCAGACCCGCGGCGCCTTTGCCTACCTCTCCGACAAACAGAAAGTGTATGCCCGCTTCAACTGGCAGCAGACCGCGCCTGACCGCTATCGCCTGCTGCTGACCAATCCGCTGGGCAGCACCGAGCTGCAGCTGGATGCGCAGGGCTCGGTCGTGCAGATTGTCGATAACAAGGGCAAGCGTTACGTCAGCAACGATGCACAGAAGATGATTTCCCAGTTAACCGGCATGGACATCCCGCTGGCTAATCTGCGTCAGTGGATGATGGGTCTGCCAGGCGATGCCAGCGACTATCAGCTCAACGAGAGTTATCAGCTGCGCAGCCTGAACTACAGCCGCGACGGTCAGACCTGGCAGGTCTCCATCGCCGGTTACGACAGCAAAGTGACTCCGCCACTCCCTTCCAGCCTGGAGCTGAAAGAGGGTGACCAGCGGATTAAACTGCGCATGGACAGCTGGACCGTTCAATGATCACCCACTGGCCCGCCCCGGCAAAACTGAATCTTTTTCTCTACATTACCGGCCGTCGTCCCGACGGCTACCACAACCTGCAGACGCTGTTTCAGTTTCTCGATTACGGTGACGAGCTGCAGATTCACGCTGACCAGAGCGGTCGCATTCAGCTGCTGACGCCGCTGGCGGGTGTGGCAGATGAGGACAACCTGATTGTGCGCGCCGCGAACCTGCTGAAACAGGCGGCGCTGCAGAGCAATCGCCTCTCTGCCAGCGCGGGTGCGCAGATTGCTATCGAGAAGAGATTGCCCATGGGGGGCGGCATCGGCGGCGGCTCGTCTGATGCCGCTACCGTGCTGGTGGCGCTGAATCATCTGTGGCAGACCGGCTTTTCGACCGAAGAACTGGCGGCGATGGGTGTGACGCTCGGGGCCGATGTCCCGGTGTTTGTCCACGGCTTCGCGGCGTTTGCGCAGGGCGTGGGCGAAGAGCTTCAGCCTGCCGACCCGGCTGAAAAATGGTACCTGGTTGCGCACCCTGGCGTGCATATCAGCACGCCGGTGGTGTTCGGCGATCCCGACCTGACGCGTGACACCCCAGCGCGCAGTTTATCGACACTTTTAGCCTCCCCCTTCGCCAACGATTGTGAAGCAGTGGTAAGAAAACGTTTTCGCGAGGTTGATGAGCTGGTTTCCTGGCTGCTAGAATACGCGCCGTCACGCCTGACTGGCACGGGCGCTTGTGTGTTTGCTGAATTTGACACCGAGTCTGCTGCCCGCCAGGTGCTGGAGCTTGCCCCGAATGGGGTGCGCGGATTTGTAGCCCGGGGCGTTAACGTGTCGCCGCTACAGCGTACCCTGCGAGGCGATTAGCAAAAGCGTGACAGTGTCACCACGTTCCGGACACTGCACCTTTTGCATCAACACACCCGTGTGAACGCCCATGACCGTGCACGCCGGTTACGGTCATGTCGTTCATTCTCTGGACGCAAAGCCTGAGGTTCTTCTCGTGCCTGATATGAAGCTATTTGCTGGTAACGCCACCCCGGAACTAGCACAACGTATTGCCAACCGCCTTTACACCAGTCTGGGAGACGCCGCTGTCGGACGTTTCAGCGATGGTGAAGTGAGCGTACAGATCAACGAAAATGTACGCGGTGGTGATATTTTCATCATCCAGTCCACCTGTGCCCCCACCAACGATAATCTGATGGAACTGGTTGTGATGGTCGACGCGCTGCGTCGTGCTTCTGCTGGTCGTATTACCGCAGTCATCCCCTACTTTGGCTATGCCCGTCAGGATCGCCGCGTGCGCTCTGCGCGTGTGCCGATCACCGCTAAAGTTGTGGCTGACTTCCTTTCCAGCGTCGGTGTTGACCGTGTTCTGACGGTTGACCTGCACGCCGAGCAGATCCAGGGCTTCTTCGACGTCCCGGTTGATAACGTATTTGGCAGCCCGATCCTGCTGGAAGATATGATGCAGATCGGACTGGAAAACCCGATTGTTGTTTCTCCCGATATTGGTGGCGTAGTACGTGCCCGTGCTATCGCTAAACTGCTGAACGACACCGATATGGCTATCATCGATAAACGTCGCCCGCGCGCGAACGTCTCTCAGGTGATGCACATTATTGGTGACGTTGCTGGCCGCGACTGCGTGCTGGTCGACGACATGATCGACACCGGCGGCACGCTGTGCAACGCGGCTGAAGCGCTGAAAGAGCGTGGTGCCAAACGCGTGTTTGCTTATGCAACCCACCCAATCTTCTCCGGCAACGCGGTTGAAAACCTGCGTAAATCGGTGCTCGATCAGGTGATTGTCTGTGACACCATCCCTCTCTCTGAAGAGATCAGGGCGCTGCCGAACGTGCGCACACTGACCCTCTCAGGCATGCTGGCTGAAGCCATTCGCCGCATCAGTAACGAAGAGTCCATCTCGGCGATGTTCGAGCATTAATCTTCGCGGAAACCGGGCCCTGTGCCCGGTTTTTTTTATGCCTGTTCCTGCCCGCTTAACTCTCTTCTTTTTCTGAGATTGGCGCGATAAATTTTCCCGTTCGCCCCGGTTTGCAACGCCACGCACTCTTTTCATCAATGGCCTCGTTTCCCGCTTCTGCCCGCTGCCGTTAAATGGTAATTTGCTGCCCATTTCTCATCAGAACCCGGCCATCATGACTCTCGATATCTATACCCTGTTTATTTGCGAGCTCTATGTGCTGGGCTTTTTAAGCCTGATCATGATTTTTGCCTGGGTCGGATCGCAGTACGATCGCGTGCTGGGCTTTACCCTGCTGTCGCTGGTCCTGACGCTGGTGGCGGTCTTTTTAAGCAGCCTGCGCAGCAGCGGCTTCCATTTTCTGCCGGTGGCCGTCGGGAACGTGCTGGTGATGCTGGCCTATGGCGGGTTGCTGAATGCCTTTCGCCGCTTCTGTGGCAAACCCATCGGCAGCCACTGGCTGCTGGGTGCCCTGCTCTGGGCGCTGCTCTGCTGTTTCCCTGCATTTTACGACAGCCTGCCGAAACGGGTGGTGGTGCTCTGTCTTGCCTGCGTCGCCTATACCGCCGCCCTGATCCAGCTGGTCTGGCTGGCTCGTGACACGCTGAAAGCCACCTTCTGGCCGGCCCAGCTGCTGCTCTGGATCCATCTGCTGTTTCATCTGGCCCGGCTGTTTCTGGACAATGCCGTTGCCAGTGGTCTGCCTGGCGCGATTGGCGGGTCGGCTTTCTCGGTTTACGTTATCCTGGAGTCGATTCTGTTTGTTATTGGCCTCACCTTCACCATTCTGGCGATGGTGAATGAACGGATGCAGCAGACCCTGAAACATGCTTCCCTGCACGACCCGCTGACCCGCGTCTGGAACCGCCGCGCCCTCTTCAGCGAAGCAGAGAACATTGCGGCACGATGCCATCGCCAGAACCGGCCCTTCAGCGCCATCCTGTTTGACCTGGACCATTTCAAAAGCATCAACGATCGCTACGGGCATCAGCAGGGCGACCAGATTCTGATCCACTTTTGCGAGGTGGTGAGCGCACTGATTCCGGCGGGGGGACGTTTTGCGCGACTGGGCGGAGAGGAGTTTGCGGCCATCATTCCGGCGACGGCACAGGAGACAGAAGCGTGGTGTGAGACAATCCGGCTGGCGGTCTGTGCATCACAACATAATGCGATTGCCTATTCGGTCAGCATTGGCTTTGCTACGGCCACACATCATCAGCAGGGTTTTGAAGCGTTACTGGTGCAGGCGGATGCGGCGCTCTACCACGCCAAGGCCAGCGGCCGAAACCGCACCGCGCAGCATCCGCTGCCTGCTGCCATTATTTAGTGGTGTGAGTTATGTGACCGGCGGCAGCGCTGGTCATAGTGACGCACCCAGTAATAACGATCTTCAATCTTTTCCCGGCCACTGACCCGGGCGCCCACCAGCCAGAGCAGCGCACCAATAAAGATGCTGAAGATAGCGCCCTGCGCCAGAGACTGAGGGAGATCGAGCGCGGGCAGCTGGTTCATAATAGAGAAACCCACGCCCAGAACCATGGTAACTAATCCCAGTACCATTAGCGTGTTACCCGCTACACGGCAGTGATGATGTTTCATAATGCACCTCCATCCATAAGAGCCAATAACCGCACACAGTGTTAAGTGTCATAAGTTTAGGCAATGGCTCAGCCCCTCGATGCGGGCTGGATCACACATCAACCATAAAGCTTCGCCTGGTCCTGATTGCAGACTGTTGATTCCGATAGAAAATGATTAATCACGCTGATGAACCATTTGACTGCTTCTGCTTTGTCATCTCGCCTGTCGCGAAGTAAACTAACGCCCTTTCGCGATAACAGCAGGATAATCATTGTGAGCAGCATTAAACTGATTGTGGGACTGGCCAACCCTGGCGCTGAATATGCCGCCACGCGCCATAATGCGGGTGCCTGGTATCTGGATTTACTGGCGGAACGCCACAATCAGTCTTTGAAAGAGGAAGGCAAATTCTATGGCTACACCGCCCGTCTGGCGATAGCCGGAGAGGATGTCCGCCTGCTGGTGCCCACCACCTTTATGAACCTGAGCGGTAAAGCGGTGGCGGCAATGGCGACCTTTTATCGCATCGCGCCTGAAGAGATTCTGGTAGCGCATGATGAACTTGATTTACCGCCCGGCGTCGCGAAATTTAAGCAGGGTGGCGGCCACGGCGGCCATAACGGTCTGAAAGACATCATCAGCAAACTGGGCAACAACAACAATTTTCACCGCCTGCGCATCGGTATCGGTCATCCCGGCGATCGCAATAAGGTGACCGGATTTGTGCTGGGTAAACCGCCCGTCAGCGAGCAGAAGCTGATTGATGAAGCCATTGATGAGGCGGCGCGCTGCACTGAGCTGTGGCTGAAAGAGGATCGCATCAAAGCCATGAACCGGCTGCACGCCTTCAAACCTGCTTAAACGCCCGAATCGTCGCGATTCCGTGTATAATGCGCGGAATTTTTCAATTCTTCTCCGACAGCTCGCCATCGGGCGCACTGTCCATCCAGTTATAAAGGGTATCAAACCATGGGATTCAAATGCGGTATCGTGGGCCTGCCGAACGTCGGTAAATCCACTCTGTTTAACGCGCTGACCAAAGCGGGTATCGAAGCGGCTAACTTCCCCTTCTGCACCATTGAGCCTAACACGGGCGTGGTGCCCATGCCTGACCTGCGTCTCGACCAGCTCTCGGAGATTGTTAAGCCGCAGCGCGTGGTGCCGACTACCATGGAATTCGTCGATATCGCGGGTCTGGTGAAAGGCGCGTCTAAGGGTGAAGGCCTGGGTAACCAGTTCCTGACCAACATCCGTGAAACCGAAGCGATCGGTCACGTGGTGCGCTGCTTTGAGAATGACAACATCATCCACGTCGCGGGTAAAGTAAACCCGGCGGAAGATATCGACGTGATTAACACCGAGCTGGCACTTTCTGACCTTGATACCTGTGAGCGTGCGATTCAGCGCGTGCAGAAGAAAGCCAAAGGCGGCGACAAAGATGCGAAAGCCGAGCTGGCTGCGCTGGAAAAATGCCTGCCGCACCTTTCTGAAGCGGGCATGCTGCGCTCTCTGAATCTGGATGCCGATGAGAAAGCGGCGATTCGCTATCTGAGCTTCCTGACCCTGAAACCGACCATGTACATTGCTAACGTTAATGAAGACGGTTTTGAGAACAACCCCTATCTGGATCAGGTTCGCGCTATCGCTGCAGCGGAAGGTTCAGTGGTGGTACCGGTGTGTGCTGCAGTGGAATCTGATATCGCCGAGCTGGAAGATGAAGAGCGTGACGAGTTCATGGCGGAGCTGGGACTGGAAGAGCCGGGCCTGAACCGCGTGATCCGCGCCGGTTACGCCCTGCTGAACCTGCAGACCTATTTCACCGCAGGCGTGAAAGAAGTGCGTGCCTGGACTATCCCGGTGGGCGCGACTGCCCCTCAGGCTGCCGGTAAAATTCACACCGACTTCGAAAAAGGCTTTATCCGCGCGCAGACCATTGCATTTGATGACTTTATCGCCTGCAAGGGTGAACAGGGTGCGAAAGAAGCTGGCAAGATGCGTTCAGAAGGGAAAGAGTACATCGTGAAAGATGGCGATGTGATGAACTTCCTGTTTAACGTCTAATTCGCTTCTGTTTTCTCATGCGATATCAATGAATCGTATGTAGGCTTGAAAACTTCATAAAATCCACGCGGTTGCGTGGATTTTTCTTTTCATAATGTCTCAACCCATCTCATAAAGCGCAGTCAAAAATGAGAACAGGCATGAGTACGATTTTCTTCCATTGACTCGCAGAGCGATTCAATAAGTGTGTTCTATCCGTCAATTGAACTCCCGGCTCAAAGCAGACCTTCAGCCCAGTTAACTTGTCCGTTCCGTGCCATAAGCGGATACTGAACCGATAAATAATCTGTCTGATTTTCCGCCTTTGCCAGGATTATTCTTTACTCATTAACTAACGAGCTTTTGTTGCACCATTTTGCATCGCGTAAGAGATACTAAATGAAATGTAATCTGCGAGATGAGCATCAACTTCAGTGCTGCTTATTCCTAGCTGCACGCATACTAAGATGAACCCAAGTTGAGTTGCACGAATGGTGTCAGGTTCTTCCTGCAGTGACTGCAGATCACTTATATAAGTCTGGACGTCGACTTAAAACCTTTCCCATTCGATCCGCCATATCTGCAAGGAATACAGATAAATTGCAATAAAAAAGGGCTTATCTAACTGACCAGCGACTTCGTATACATCACCCCTGAGAGGGATTTTATCCGTCTCTATCATATACAGTTCTTAATCACAAATATCAGTTTTTTATCCTAAAATTAAATCATTGCCTTCTATTCATTTTTACATTATCTTTTCTATTACATATAATACCTGCGATTATGAATAATTATATTCATAAGTTTGCAATTTATATAAAGGATAGCTGATGATACCGTCTTTTGATTCACTCGTTCCTTCTTTGTCAGATTTATTGGAAAATAAAACCTCATTTCTTATTGTGTTTTTAGTTATTTTGATATCTTCACTTTTATATATAAAGAAAAGATCTGGTTCAGGTTTTTCTATAGCAAACAGATTTTTAATTTTCTGGATTGGTAGTAAAGGCAAGAGTGAAAATGAATTAATAGACGAAATAATTGACATTGAAAAGTTTAATTTTCAATACAATACGCGCGCAGTATCCAAAAGGCAAAAAATAAACTTTGAAACATGGATAAAGAAATATGAACTAGATTTCAGAATGATATCTAAACTAAAATCAAACTTCGACATAGAAAAACTTAAAATCGCCAAAATAAATAAAAAAATTCCCATAGTGCTATTTATAGCAATGTTCATCCCTTTTATTATAGGGTTTGAGACTTTTATTATTGCAGTAAAACCTGCCGGATTAATAAATATCAATGGCACAGGGTGGTTTTGGTTCAATAAAAATGAAGCTTTGCAATATAAATTTTTAGGCTCAACTAAGAACGCATGGGTTATCACGCCTGAATCATGCATCAATAAAGAAAAAATAAAAATAAAACTTCATAAAGACACAATTGACACTATATGTGAATCTTTTAGCAGCAAACGAAGTTTAGATTACATAGAAAAATTAATCGCTAAACAACGCACTTTTTTTGGAGCAGTCACAACTTTTTTAGTAATTACAATGTTAGTTATGTTCAAAATAACCATTTCGCTATTAACAACATATGATGCTCGAAGGATGGTTTTTTTTAAGGTTAAGCGATATAGAAGAAAAAGAATATGAAATAGCATACAACTGAAGTCACGGTTCAACGTCTCATAAGTGTCTATTATTTCATGGTTTTTCTGCAATCTTAAGAAACCTGACAGCCCCTCTTAAATCCACGCATCTGCGTGGATTTTTCATTTCATAAAACCTGAATTTTTTCTCGTAACAACGACACTCCGGCCTCTTCCTGAAACCATTTCCCTCCACCCTCGCAAAAAAAAACCCTATTCTACCAGCAGTGATTTCAGCCGGCTGAGCCAGGCCTCCGTGTCGTTCAGCAGCGCACAGCTGAGATTTTCAATGGTCATGTGTTGCGCCATTGAGGCGCGGCGCAGCAGGCTGTAGGCATCATCCTCATCCAGCCCCAGCGCGTTCATCACCCGCAGCTGTGCGGAGAAGAGAAACTTACGCGCCCGAAGTCGCTCCTCCTGCCGCCGGAGCTGTGCGTCGAGCTGGCTGATGTGGGCGGCATGGTTGAGCGCCAGGGTAAAAGCGGTCATCACACCATCAAAGCGCACCGGTTTACGCATATAGCTGTCGATCTTCTGTTCAGCAATCCACTGCAAGCGCGAGGGCGTTTCAATGGCGGTAAGCGCTACCTTTGGCAGCGCGGGCCAGGGGAGCGGGTTCGTGGGGTGAAACAGGGTGGAGTTATCCCCGTCGAACACCAGTAACTGCTGGTCAGCCAGCTGGTTCTCATCCGGAAAGACCGTACAGAACAGCCCCTCAATGCCTATGCGGCTGAACTGCTGCGCCAGATGGTGGTTATCACGGTCGGAACAGCCGATCACACACACTTTTAATCCGCGCATCTGTACGTTTTTTCGGCTCATTCGTCACCTCCGCGCGGCATGAGGCTCGCGAGATCCACCCTGGCCAGCCAGGGATCGGGTTTCACCGCAGCTTCCGCCTGCCAGAAACTCTCCAGCCTGCCGTTGTGGCATCGCGCCAGATGCGGCGTCAGCCAGCAGTGATTATTGTCGGCGTCGAGGCGGATCCGTCCGGCGGGCGAATCCATCTCATCCTGCAATACCGCATTACGCACACCGTCCACATCTGCATTGCCGTGGCGCGCAATGGCTCTCGCCAGCAAATGTCCGGCGAGCCAGGCACTCTCGCTGTCCACTGACGGGGAAACCTGCTCACCAAAGCGCTGATGATAGCTGCTCAGAAAACGGTGGTTGGCGGCACTGTCAATCGACTGAAACCAGCTGGCAGAAACCAGATATCCCTCTAACGCCTCTGCACCAATTAACTGCACTTCCGGTTCACACAGCGTCAGGCTGAGCTTCAGCACCTCGTTTAGCCACGGCTGCTGCTGGCAGGCCTGGTGCCAGGCGCGATAGAAACTGTAGGCGCTTTTGCCGACCATGGTATTCAGGAGGACTTTCGGGCGGCAGGCGATAATATCCGCGATTAACGCCTCCACGTTTTCGTCCCCCATCGGCAGTAATTTACTCTGCAATACGCTGCCGCCCGCGGGGATGACGGCTTCACGGGTCAGGCGATCCATCTCCCATGACCAGACATAGTTAGAACCAATGTGATAGATCTCTGCTGCCTGCTGCTGTAACAGCCAGCTGAGCATCGGCAGGATATGCTGGTTGGGACTGGCCCCCAGGTAAATCACGCTATTGCTGCTCTCAAACCCCTCATAGCGCGCGGAATGCCACAGCAGCGCGTTGGCACCTTCGATTAGTGGCAGAATGGTCTTCCGCGCCGCAGACGTGTAGCAGCCAATCACATGACGTACCCCGTGGCGATAGAGTAAGTCGTGACAATAGTCGTAATAGAGATCCAGCGACCCCTGCGGATCGCGGATGACGGGCGCCAGGGTAAACGGATGGGCGGGATTGGCGTTGATCTCCTCAATCGCCAGCAGGATGCCGTTGAGCATCTCGCGCCCGATCACCGCATAATCGCCTGAGACTGAATAGAGAATACCGACCGGAATAACGGGTTTAGGCAGCGGCTGTGTGGCAGTCATAATAGCTCCTGAATCAGCGCGGCCCGCAGGCCGCGTCTGTGGCTCATTTCGGTGATTGAGCAATCAGCGCAGTGTAGAAATGCGGCTGACGCATCAGCACCAGGTCTTTACGCCTTACCACATGATCGGGGTAAGGATCGCCGGCTGACCCCGTGGAGATATCCAGCAGCGCCAGCCCCTTCGCACCGGTCGCTTTCGCTTCCCTGCGTGGAAAGGCAAAGGTATCCGGCCCGTATATCCCGCTCAGGCCAAAGCTTTCGCCTGCCGCGGCGGGCCAGTTGGCAAAAGCCAGCCAGACGTTATTCTCTCCCGCCCGAACGCGTGGCAGCAGCCAGTGGTAGGGATCGGCGCCGCGCGGGATCGGCCAGACATGCGGTATCGCCGTGCCCGCGTGCGCCATGGGCAGAGGTGAATGAAGCTGCGCCGGGCAGGCGATGATGTCGCAGCCTTCCAGCGCCAGAATGCGGGCCGCTTCCGGCACCAGCAGATCTTCACCCAGCAGAATACCAACGCGCCCGCAGGGCAGATCGCACGTCACCCACTGATCCCCTGCGCAGGCCCAGTGCCGATCCTGGTCGCTGAGGTGAATCTGGCGATAGTGTCCGTTGACTCCCTCACTGCTCACCAGCAGCGCGCTGTTGTAACACTGCTCCCCTTCCCGCTCGGCGAACCCTGCAAGCAGCGCGATATCCAGCTCCATCGCCAGCGCGATCAGCGCCTGTACAGGCGCATCCTCCCGTGACAGCGCGCAATGGCTGCCGTCGCCCCCGGTCAGCGCGCGCTCCGGCAGGATCAGCAGTTCCGCGCCCTCTGATTTTGCCTGTCCGGCCCAGTGCCGAATCTGTGCCAGATTGGCATTCACCTCGTCTTGCGGGCGAAACTGCGCCACCGCAATACGGGACGCTTTGCCGTCAGGCAGGGGATCACGCCCATATAAGCCAAAAAAGTCCGCCGGATTCCAGAGGAAAGTATTGGTCATCAGCCGCTGATAGAGCTCAGGCCGGCGCTTGTTCAGCAGTAGATTCTCCGCCGGAAGAGGTAACTCAGCGCTGAGTACCTGATCGCCGCTGTCGCAGCTGGCCAGCACATTTCCCTGGCTATCCACAATGCAGCTGCCGCCGCTGAACTGCACGCCCCGCTCCCATCCCCAGCGGTTACTTTCAATCAGCGCACAGCCATTCTCCCAGGCGCGCGTGAGCCAGTAAGGCGCAGGAGTGCGTTCAGCCAGCCAGTTACTGATGTGGCAGATAATCTGTGCGCCCCCCAGCGCAGCCAGCCGGGCAGTTTCAATAAAGTGAATATCCATACAGACCAGCAGCGCAATATTGCCGATCTCAGTCTGAAAGACCTGATGCCCGCCATCACCGTTAGCCGCCCATTTCGGTTCCGAAATATAGGGATGCGTTTTACGGTGGACGCCTATCACGCCCTGCGGGCCGACCAGAATGGCGCTGTTATAGTAGAGGTCGGTTACCCTGTCCCGCTCCGGCATGCCAAAGACCAGAAAGCAGTTAAACTCACGCGCAATCGCAGCGAATGCCTGGCTGGTGGGCCCATCCGCCGTTTCTGTGTAGGGGGCGACCTCCGCACGATCCTGCCAGCAGTAGCCGGTAGTGGCCATTTCCGGCATTACGATTAAGCGTGCGCCGTCACGTGCCGCCTGAGTGGCTGATGCCAGCAGCCGGGCAACGTTTTCCTCTTTTCTGAACTGCGTGGGTTCAAACTGAATGGTTGCAACGTTGATGCGCATTATTCGGCCTCCTTGCTCAGTAAGGGTTTAAACACCGGTTTCGGCCCCTGGTAAGCATCAGAGGGTTTCCAGCTGGTTTGCATATCTTCCGGGAAGGTTTTGAAGTAGTAGCTGCCGCGGGTCGCCACGCTGATAGCGACATGCAGCACAGGGCCAACCAGCATGGCAATAAATGAGGCGTACACCATCGGATAGAGGCCCAGCACGCCTGCCGCGCCTGTTGCCACCGCGACGCACAACGCAATGACGCCGGACGGATTCCACATCCGCAGATACGCTTTGCGATACTCCACGAAATCGGAAGGCGCAAGGTGCAGCACTTTGCGGCAGATAAAGTAATCCGCAAGGATAATAAAGACCCAGGTGTTGGTGAGAATGCCGGTAATGGAGAGGAACGTGCCGGTATACTGCAGGATATTGCAGATATAGAACAGCACGCCGAGCAACCAGACCAGCAGCATCCACCACTGACGTCCCGGGCGATAGTTAAACGCCATATCCATGGTGTTCGACAGGGCAATCGAACCTGAGTAGAGATTCAGGACGTTGATGCGGATCTGGGTAATCACTGCAAATAACACACCGGTCAGCCCCATAATCAGCGGGAAGACGAAGCCCGGATCGAGCGCCAGCGACCAGACATCCTCGCCCTGAATATGCGGCATCAGGGTGTAGGCCATAAAGGCACCAAACAGCATGACGACAACAATCGGGATCAGCATTCCCAGCATGATCGTTGCGGTGCCTTTATGCGTGATCCCCGGACGGGCAAAACGACCGTAGTCAGTGGCCATCAGTCCCTGAAAAACGATCTGCCCGTTGGCCATATTCATCACCAGCCACAGGGCGTTACTGTCCGCCTCTCCTTTCGGCTGCCAGCCGCTGAAGCTGACCGCCGGATAGTGGTGCGTTAACTGCCAGATACAGAAGCCAAACAGCACAATGAAAATGGGAACGCCCCAGGTTTGCAGGAACTGCATGGATGACATGCCCTTCCAGACAAACCAGATGGCGGCCAGCCCCATCAGCGCAAAGATAGCGATGCCGGTCAGGGAGTTGACCGGCACGCCCGCATAGTTGGCGATGGCGTGAGACACAATGGTGCCTTCAAACAGGAAATAGAAGATGAAGTTGACGGCGTAAATCAGCGAGGTGAAGGCGGAGCCCATATAGCCAAACCCCAGCCCGCGCGTCATCAGATTGAGTGAGAGCCCCTCTTTACTCGCCATCTTCATAATGCACGAGCCAATCAGGGTGGCGAACACCACCATATAACCAATGGGCAGCAGCAGCATTGGCCAGCCGACCTGGTAGCTCATGTCTGCCCCGAGGCTGAACCAGAACATCGCGGTAGAGTTGCCCAGCAGCACCAGAATAATGGCCGGAATGGGCCAGCGATAGTGCGCCGGCACACGGCCCACCGCGTAATCCTCAACGGCCTCGGCTTCGGTAATATCCTGCGGCCCCTGAAACCATGCTTTTAACTTACTCATAGATTTGCTCCAAAAAAAAGCCCCGCCGGCAGCATTGCCGGCAGGGCTTCTTCGCCTGAAATCGATGTTGTGGAGTGGCTGCTCGCCACAGGCCGCTTACCAGGATACGGTGCCTGTTCCTGCCCGGCAGGATGCGGTAACGATAAGGAAGCAATTAATGCGCCAACTGTTAAAAGTGGCGCAGAAAGGCGGTAGAGAGGCGGATGGCAGGCGGGAGACGCATAATGCCGGTGCAGCGCGCACCATGGTGATCCAGATTTCGTGAGCCATCCGGGTTAATGATGGCGGAGAACTGAACTGCGACGCAGGTTCAGGCAACGATAAACTGCGTTTCACACTGCCGCGCAATCTCCCACAGTCGGTTGCGGATCACCTGCTTAAGCTGCAGTGTGGACTGCGACTGAGGCAGGTCGCGCCGGCTGATCAGCATCACTTCAAATGGCAGAGGCTGGGCCACGGGCAGCAATTTCAGCTGGTCGGCATAGCGGCAGGCGGTGAAGAGATCCACGACGCCCACGCCGCCGCCCGCCAGCACCATATCTGCGATGACCGAGTAGGTTTTAATCGATAACGACACGGCGGGGTTCAGTTTTTTATCGCGCAGCGCACGATGGAGCACGCGCCCTAAGGGGTCCTGGGCCTGCATCATCAGCAGATTGTTGTCGCATAACCACGCCAGCGTAACGGGATCAGCCTGGGGATGATGACGTGGCAGTAGCGCCACCATGGAGGAGTGAAACAGCGGTTCAGCCAGCAGAGCCGCGTCGACCTGCTGACCGAAAACCAGGGCAAAATCGAGCTGATTCTCCAGAATCATCTGGCATAAGGTACTGAAATGCTCGGTCACCAGTTCAACGCTGACAGAGGCCATCTGCTGCCGCCAGGTCACCAGGGCGGGAGCCATCACCATCTGACCAAATGCGTGAGCCGCCCCGACGCGCACTAACTGCCCTTCGCCGCGCCGCAGCTGTTCGGCGAGCTGGGTAATGGATTGCAGGCGCTGACAGAGTTCGTCGATTTCCGGCAGCAGGCGCCGCCCCTCTGCTGTCACGCTCATCCCCTGAATACGGCGTTCAAACAGCGCAAACCCTAGCTGCTGCTCAGCGTGATTCAGCACCCGGCTGATGTTCGGCTGCGACACATTCAGCAGGCGCGCCGCTGCGCTGATGCTGCCGGTCTGCACGATGGCCTGAAAGACCTCTATATGGCGGAGCCGCATAATTTTTACCCTGGATGGAATAGCGAATAAAGGCGCCTCCGCCAGGTGGCCTGATCAGGTCCTGGCGGAGGAGAGGCGAATCGTCTCCTCTTGCAAAAACTGTACCGCAAAGCCAGAGAGGAGGCAGTTACCCGCCTCACAGACAGGGTTACATCTATGGGGTAATGTCGCTACGACTGAGTCGTCGCCAGATAAGAGAAAGCACTGAGCAGGCTGATTAACGTCGCCATTTTCTCCGCCCGATAGCCGACGGTGACACCATCAAGACGCGTGACGCCGGGGATCAGGCAGAACAGATCGGCCAGCACCGGTCTGCTGGCCTGCAGCCGCATCACGTAAGGTGCCGTCAGGCGGGTCGTGCTCACCTGAGGCTGATGCTGCAATGCGGTGCGTGCCGCGGCAGCGATCGCACGCTGCGCGGCGTGAGGGCTGATCGATTCCGCGCAGGTGTGGGAAATGGCGCGTTTGACACAGACGTAATCGACCGTCGGGTAGTGTTCCGCTATCCAGCCCTGCAGCTGATCGTCGCCCGTCACCAGCAGCAGTGGCGTGCCCTGCTCAGCCGCGGCGGCGGCGTAGATATCGGTTTCGCCCATCACGAGACCATTGATATGGATACGCCAGAATGCCCGGCCGTTAATGGTATGCGCCAGCACGCCAGGTTCACCCGCGGCGCTGTGATAGCCCACCAGAAATAAGCCGTCGAACTGCTGCTGTTCAATGCCTTCCACCATCGACAGCCCGCGAGGTTTGCCCTGCACCAGCCGGGCGCGGGAATCGATATTTTCCGCCCGCAGGTTGGTCATCCGGGCATGGCTGTCTGCGACCACCACGTCCGTGGCGCCGCCCGCGAAAGCGCCCTCAATCGCAGCATTGACTTCCTGCTCCATCAGCCCCCGGGCCAGCTGGTACTCCGGGTTGCCTGGGGTGCACTGCTCCGGGCACATGACGCCCGCGATGCCTTCGATATCGGCAGAGATAAAAATTTTCATGAGGTTAACCTGTCCAGTATCTGAGTCAGTGAGGGCCGATGATGACCCCGAAAGCCGGTCACGGCCTCCGCGCTCAACAGGGCGTCCAGTACAGCCTGTTCGGTGGCATCGGCCGCGGCGGCAAGCAGCGGCTCCAGCTGCTCCTCCTGTGGCGGTTGCGGCAGCGGTTGCGTTGAAAACGCCACCGCAATGTCGCCCGAGCCGTGGCCCCAGTGGCTGCCCAGCCGTCCCAGGCCGGCACCGGCGCGCTTCGCCAGGCGCTTTAACTGTCGCGCCTCCAGCGGTGCATCCGTTGCCATTATGATGATGACAGAACCGGCATCGCGCTGCGGCGTGTGGCCTGGCAGCAGCGGCGCAATCATCTCACCGGCCCGCACGCCATCGAGCGTCAGGGCCTCCAGGGCACCAAAATTGGCCAGCACCAGCACGCCAAGCGTGGCGCTGAGCGAGGGGATCAGCCGCGAAGCGGTGCCGATCCCCCCTTTCAGGCTGAAACAGCTCATGCCGCGTCCGGCCCCGACGCTGCCGCGTGCGAAGTCGGCTGAGGCGGTCTGCAGGGCCGTCTGCGCCATCGCCTCGCTGACAGCCAGTGCCTGAATATCATTGAGCCAGCCATCGTTGCACTCCAGCGCCAGGGGATTGACCGTTGGCAGCGTTCGCCCCAGCTCCGGGTTGCGACGGATGGCATCCCGTACCAGCGTGGTAAACAGCGTGCCGACCGCCAGCGTGTTGCTGAGCAGAATCGGCGTCTGCAGCACGCCAAGCTCCTCGATCTGAACCAGCCCGACCGGTTTGGCAAACCCGTTCAGAACCACTGCCCCGCACGGCAGCGGCGTCAGAAACAGATTGTCGCCCGGCGGCACGATAGCGGTGACGCCTGTCTGAATCTCGCCTGCATTCAGCGTAGAGTGGCCGACCCGCACGCCCGTCACATCGCTGATGCGATTAGTGGCTCCGCAGGCGCTGCGCGGCTGACCCAGCTGACGCGTCTCACGCCAGCGCGCCAGCAGCAGCGTGCGCTGCACATGTTGAAAATCCATCGTCAGCCCTTGAGTTTGGGATCGAGGGTGTCGCGCAGCGCATCCCCAAGCAGGTTAAAGGCCAGCACGGTCAGAAAGATCGCCAGCCCCGGAAAGACGCTCATATGCCAGGCCCCGGCCATCATCATGCTGCGGCTCATCGCCAGAATATTGCCCCATTCAGGCACGTCAGGTTCCGGGCCCAGTCCGATAAAGCTCAGGCCCGCCGCCGTGAGAATACTGGTGCCAATGCGCATGGTGAAATAGACAATCACGCTGGAGAGCGTGCCGGGCAGAATATGCCGCAGAATAATCACCCGGTCTGGCGCACCGGCGCAGCGCACCGCCTCAACATACGCCGCCTGTCGCAGTGAAAGCGTCGAAGCACGCACGATGCGGGCAAAGACCGGTACGCTGAACACCGCGACCGCGATGATGACATTGTTCAGGCCCGTTCCCAGCAGCGCCACCACCGCAATCGCCAGCAGCATGCCGGGAAAGGCGAACAGCACGTCGGCGCCGCGCATAATCAGCATATCGATCCAGCGACCATAGTAGCCGGCCAGTAAACCCAGAATCACCCCGACGATCATGCCCAGCGTGACCGACAGTACCCCGACATAGAGCGAGATGCGGGCGCCGTAAATAATCCGGCTCAGCAGGTCACGTCCCAGCTCGTCGGTCCCCATCCAGTGGGCGGCCGTAGGCGGCGACGATAACGCCATCCAGTCCGGTGCCATCGGGTCCCAGGGAGCCAGCCAGGGCGCAAAGAGGGCGACCACGATCAGCAGCAGCACAAATCCGCCCGACACCAGCGCCAGGGGATTACGCACAAAGGCGTGCAGGAAGTCGCGCCAGGGTGAACGAATGATCTGTGGCGGGTTTTCAGTCAGTGATGACGAACTCATCTCGGCTCCTGTCGCAGACGAATGGCCGGATTGACGACTGCATAGAGCAGATCGACCAGCAGGTTAATCACGATAAATTCAAACACGAACAGCATCACCAGCGCCTGAATGACCGGCTGGTCCTGCGCCTTGATCGACTCAATCAGTAACCAGCCCAGACCAGGCCAGTTGAAGACGCTCTCCACGACGATAGAGCCCCCCAGCAGAAAACCGAACTGCAGGCCCAGCATGGTGATCACCGGAATGAGTGCGTTGCGCATCACATGTTTCCACGTCACCAGCCGTTTTCGCAGCCCTTTCGCTTTTGCGGTGCGCACGTAATCTTCCTGCGCCACTTCAAGAAAGGCCGAGCGGGTAAAGCGCGCCATCACGGCCGCCACCGACGCCCCCAGGGTGATGGCGGGCAGGACAATATCGCTGGCCCTGTTAAAGCCGCTGACCGAAAAGAGTCCAGAGGGCATCGCGACGAACTGGATCAGCAGCAGCCCCAGCCAGAAGGCGGGCATGGAGATGCCGCCGACGGCCACGCTCATCAATGTCCAGTCCTGCCATTTCCCCCGTTTCAGCGCCGCCAGAACGCCGAAGAGCAGGCCGAGGATCACGGACCAGGTAAATCCTGCGAGGGCGAGCCACAGGGTCGGCATGAATCCCTGCGCGATCACCTCCCGCACCGGTTGCTGCGTGCGGTAGGTGATGCCGAGATCGCCCTGCAGCAGGCTGCCGACCCAGTGGAGATACTGCTGCGGCAGCGGATCGTTCAGCCCGAGATGCTGACGTGCCGCCTCTACCGCCTCGATGGGCGCATCCGGTCCGGCATAGATGCGCGCCGGATCGCCCGGCAGCAGCTTGATAAAGCCGAAAACCAGCAGCGAGACCACCAGCAAAACCGGGATCATCTCGAGCAATCGGCGAAGGATGTATGCAAACATGCGATTCCCTGAAACAGAGGTGCGACGGGCCTTTCCACGCCCCTCTCCCGCATGGGGTCAGGGGCGTGGGGGAAGAAATCGTCTTATTTAAAGGACGCCTGAGTGAAGATGAAATTGCCATCAGGCAGCATTGAAACGCCGCTCAGGTTGCTGCGCTTGCCCACCAGGTTGTCTGGCGTGCCAAGAAAGGCTACCGGTGCCGCTTTCCATAGCGCCGTCTGGGCCTGCGCATAGGCGATGCCACGCTTCGCCGCATCGGCCGTCACCAGCCCGGCGGCGATCGCTTTGTCCACTTCCGGGTTGCTGAAGTAGGAGACATTATAGGAGGTCGGCACCCAGGACTCGGTGGCAAACAGCGGGCGCAGCGCCCAGTCCGCATCGCCGGTAGAGGTCGACCAGCCGCCATAATAGAGGTCAAACTCCGCCATTTTCGGATCCTTAACGCCCCACAATTTTGCATTGCGCGTTCCCGAATCCATCGGGGTAACCGTGGCACGAATACCCACCGCGGCCAGCTGTGCCTTCAGCACCTGACCGGCTCGCACGGCGGCCGTGGCATTGGTGACCCAGAGCTTGAGATCCAGCCCCTGCGGATAGCCTGCCGCTTTCAGCAGGGCTTTGGCCTTATCGGGTGCGTAGTGGTAATCGGGATCCGTTTGTTTCTGATAGAACTGCACCCCTTCCGGCATAGCCGAGGTGGCCGGTTTGCCCAGACCGGCAAAGGCCACTTTCAGCCACAGATTACGGTCAATCGCATAGTTGATGGCCTGACGCACGCGAACATCCGCCAGCGGCTTGTGCTGCGTGTTCATCGCCATGTAATAGAGATAGATGCTCGGGTCGCGCTGCACCGTCAGATGGCTGTCCTGCTGCACCGCCGCAATGAGGTCGGACGGCAGTGGCCAGATGGCATCTACCTGCCCCGATTTTAACGCCGCAACGCGTGTCGCATCTTCCGGGCTTGGCGAGATGATCACCTGGTCGACTTTCGGCCACCCCGCCTGCCAGTAACCCGCATACTTCGCCATCGTCACGGCTTTGCCCGGTTTCCAGTCGACAAATTTAAACGGACCGGTTCCTACCGGATGCAGCCGGAGCTGGGCTTCGTCCGGGTATTGCTTCAGGATCGCCGGGCTCCACATCACCGCCGAGGGGTGCGCCAGCGTGTTAATAAAAGCCCCGAACGACTGATTGAGGTCGATTCTGACCTGGTCAGGTGCCAGCACCGTCACCCTGTCGATCATTTTGTAGAGGCTGTTGCGCTTCAGCCCTTTTTTCTGGTCAGCCAGACGATCGAGGTTGGCTTTCACGGCTTCCGCGTCAAAAGGGGTGCCATCCTGGAAGGTGACGCCCTTGCGCAGCGTCAGGGTAAATTCGGTCGCGCTCTCATTGGCGGTATAACCGGTCGCCAGCCAGGGTTGCAGCTTCATCTGCGGATCAAACTGGAACAGGCGTTCAAAGATACCGCTCTGTACGGAGTAGCTGATGTTATCCGAGGTGTCGTGCGGGTCCAGCCCCGTGATATCGGCATACATGGAGATACGCAGATCCTGCGCCTGCGCAGCAGAGACCAGCATCGTCGTCAGGGCGAAGACGAGTGAGGTACGGCGAAAAATGGGTTTCATGAAATCTCCTGGTCGTTGAGGATTATCGCAATGCAATGCCGTCAGCGACCCAGTGCAGAGGCGCAACCTGTCGATAACGGGGCTTGGTGACCGTTTCGCCCACCTTACGTAACGGCGAAGGGATCTCGCTGTCATCGACAAGGCGGGGCTGACGGTTCTCAGGATCGGCTACCGGCACGGAGGCCAGCAGACGCTGGGTATAGGGGTGCTGCGGATGATTAAATACCGACTGGCGCGGTCCCAGTTCCACAATCTGGCCGAGGTACATCACCGCCACGCGATTCGCAATGCGCTCTACCACCGCCATATCGTGAGAGATGAAGATCCACGCCACGCCGGTCTGCTGCTGGAGGTCCATCATCAGATTGACCACCTGCGCCTGAATCGAGACGTCGAGGGCTGAGACCGCCTCGTCGGCGATAATGACTTTCGGTTTCAGTGCCATGGCGCGGGCGATGGCAATCCGCTGGCGCTGCCCGCCCGAAAATTCGTGCGGATAGCGACGCGCATGCTCCGGCAGCAGGCCGACGCTCTTCAGTAACGCATCGATCTGCGGCGAAGCCTCCTCCAGCGATTTCACGATGCCGTGCAGGAGCAATGGCTCGGCGATGGTGAAACCCACGGTCAGGCGGGGATTCAGTGAGGCGTAGGGATCCTGAAAGACCATCTGAATTTCACGGCGGAGCGGCTGGAATGCCGCCTCTTTCAGGTCAGAGATCTCTCTTCCCTCAAAGTGAATGCTTTCGGCCTCACTGCTGATGAGCCGCATCAGTGCGCGTCCGGTGGTCGATTTACCGCAGCCGCTTTCACCCACGATGGCCAGGGTTTCACCGGGCCACAGCGTGAAATCAATCTGCTCGACCGCATGCACATGGTGCGTCAGGCTCGATAAGATGCCGCTGCGGATCGGGTAGTAGACTTTTAACCCGCGCACATCGAGCAGCGGCGCCACGTCGTAGCGCGCGGTCTGCTGTTCGCTTTGCAGCGCGTCGCGGGCACCCGGCAGAGGAAAACGTTGCGGCCAGTTGTGCTCCCGCATATCACCCAGTCTGGGCACGGCCGCCAGTAATGCTCTGGTATAAGCGTGCTGCGGAGCGGCAAAAATCTGAGAGACGGTGCCCTGCTCGATGACTTCGCCGCGCAGCATCACCACCACCCGATCGGCGATTTCTGCCACCACGCCCATATCATGAGTGATAAACAGCACCGCCATCTGTTTCTCGCGTTGCAGTTCCCGCAGGATGTGCAGAATACGCGCCTGCACGGTGACATCCAGCGCGGTGGTCGGCTCGTCGGCGATCAGGAGCTGCGGGTCACAGGCCAGCGCCTGCGCAATCATGACACGCTGCCGCATGCCGCCGGACAGCGAGTGCGGATAGCTCTTCATGACGCGATCCACATCGGCGATGCGCACCTGTCGCAGCGGTTCACGCACGCGCGCCTGCGCCTCTTTTCTGCTGCACTGCTGGTGATCGCGTAACGCTTCGGTCAGCTGATCATCAATGCGCAGCACCGGATTCAGCGAGGTCATGGGCTCCTGAAAGATCATCGCCATTTCACGGCCCCGCAACGCGCGACGCTGATTCTCATCCAGCGTTTCCAGCGCATGCACGTTTCCACTGCGATCGCGAAACTGCATGCTGCCGCGATCGACACGGCCGCCGTTTGCCAGTAAGCCCATCACCGCCAGCGACGTAACAGATTTACCGGAGCCGCTTTCACCCACCACGGCGACAATCTCACCCGGATTGATGGCAAAACTGATCCCCCTGAGAGCCTGATTCTCACCGCTGCGTCCGCGAAACGAGACGCTGAGATCCTGAATCGCCAGTACGGGAGAGGCAGAGGCTGTGCGCGCTGCAGAAGAGGTAAGTCGTGTGTCCGTCATCGTCGCCTCGCAAAGTTATAGCCAGATGCGGCCCTGGGAGTAGCTCAAAAAAGGAGAACTGTCGGCGGCCAGCCAGATGGGGCCATCCAGGTCGATGAACTCCGCATTGACCGCGACGGGCAAAGCGGCCTCCATCGCCAGTGACGAACCCAGCATGCAGCCAACCATAATGCGCATATTCTGCGCCCGGGCCGCCTCCACCATCGCCAGCGCTTCGGTCAGGCCCCCGCACTTGTCGAGTTTGATGTTGACCATCTCGTAACGATCGCGCAGTTCCGCAATATCGGCCCGTGTATGACAACTCTCATCGGCACAGACCGGGATGGGGTGCCTGAAGCGTTGCAGGTCATGATCCTGTCCGGCGGGAAGCGGTTGCTCCACCATCGCGATGCTGAAGGCCTTCAGTGCCACCAGCAGGCTCTCCAGGTCCAGCCCCGACCAGGCTTCATTGGCATCGATAATGAGCGTGGCGCGTGGTGCCGCCGCCCGGATCGCGGCCACCTTTTCCAGAACCGCATCACGGTCGAGCTTAATCTTGAGCAGGATGGCCCCGCGTGAGACGGCCTCTGCCGCCGCGAGCGCCATATTTTCCTGCGTGTCGAGGCTGAGGGTTTCGGCCGTCACCACCGACGGTGGCTGAGGGCACTGGCTCTTCTGCCACAGCGTCTGATGCGTCCGTGCGGCGTCGAGTCGCCATAGCGCACAGTCCAGCACGTTGCGCGCGGCGCCGGCGGGTAAGCGCTGTTGCAGATCGTCATGGCTCAGGCCCGCCTCCACGTCAGCACGCACGGCTTCAAGCATCGCCTGCACGCTTTCGGGCGTCTCACCGTAGCGGGCCGTTGGAGTGCATTCGCCCTGCCCGATGAACCCGTTTTGCTCCAGGGTGACCCGGATGACCGTCACGGCGGTCCGGGTTCCACGAGAGATGGCAAAGGGGCGCGCCAGCGGCAATGCCACCACATCGATCTGCAACGTTCTCATTTCAGCCACGCTCCTGAAGCAGCGCGGCGATCCCGTCGATACCAAAACGCACAGGATCGGTTGCCGGCAGGCCAAACTCAGCGGTGATTTCAGCGCAATACGCGAGCGCCTCTTCTTCGCTGTAATTTGAGGTGTTAATCGCAAAGCCTGCGAGCTGTACCGATTCACTGGTCACCTGCGCGGCGCGCAGATTGGCTTCAACGCACTCCTTCAGGCTGACCATCGGCTGGTGGGGCAAATGACGCATATGCGGGCGTCCCATTTCATGACACATGACCAGCCAGTGCGGTTGCGCGCCGTGCATCAGCCCCATACTCACGCCTGCATAAGAGGGATGGAACAGTGAGCCCTGCCCTTCGACGATGTCCCAGTGGTCCGCGTCATTCGCGGGTGACAGCGCTTCTGCCGCGCCGGCAATAAAATCCGCGATGACCGCATCCACAGCAATGCCCTCACCCGCGACCAGAATGCCGGTCTGGCCCGTAGCGCGAAAATCAGCTTTCATGCCGCGTGCACGCATCGCTGCTTCCAGCGCCAGGGAGGTGTACATCTTGCCCACTGAGCAGTCCGTGCCCACTGTCAGGATGCGCTTACCTGAACGCTTCTTGCCGCTGCCAACATTAAGCGCCGGACGCATATGGCGCAGGTCAAACAGCGCAACACCCGAAGCCTGCGCAAGCGCGACCAGCTCCGGTTCGTCCACCAGACGGTGGTGCAGACCACTGGCCACATTCATGCCTGCTTTAATGGCACTTTTAATGGTTTCCAGCCAGTGCGCAGGCAGATAGCCCCCTGCGTTGGCGGTGCCCAGCACCAGCGTTTTTGCGCCACGCGCTTTGGCGCCGGGAACATCCAGTTCATCCAGACCCAGACTGACTGTGCAGCCCGGCAGTTTGATTTCGCCAACGCACTGCTCCGGCCGCCAGATATGAATACCGCGCGCCGTTTTTGCCGCAAGGGGATCGGTCACATCGCCAAGAAAGAGTAAATAGGGTTGTGGAATTAGCATGTTGTCTCTCGTTTCAGCCAAAAGATCAGGTTCTGAAACCACTATTTCATGCGGTGTGAAAGGTGACGAATGCTTGTTTAGCAGGAGGGTATAACGGCAGGTTATAGTCAGAGGTAAGAGTGATGATGGGTGGGTTTTTCCGGCGGAAGTGAGCGTCAGAGGGACTTAAACCGGGAGCGGGTCATAGGAAAAGAAGATGTTTGGGGCAGGCGTTTTGGATGCGATTGGAAGGAGAAAGAACTTTCTCACCCGGGGCACTGGCGAGTGTATGAATGGCGGATGCCAGCGCCCCTGTCAGGCTGAGTCAGTGCTACAAAAAATCACTTACCTGACACAGAGGGAGCGGAATCACTCTGTTTCTTCCGGCGCGAGATTAAATAGCGTTTCTGCCATTGAGAGGATTCTGTCTTTTTGTACTATCTTCTCAACCCATTCCTGAGGTATACCTGACAGTCCATACAATGCACCCGCTAACTGGCCTGCGGTTGCTGCCACGCTGTCAGCATCATCAGCGAGATTTGCCGCCAGCAAAATGGCATCTTTAAAATTGTCTGTATGCCAGACGGCCCATAATGCTGCCTCAAGGGTGTCGATGACATAACCAGAGGAACGGATTTGATCACGATGCTTTTCTTTATATTCGCCGGCATTAATGATCAGAACTCTTACCATCAAAGACATTTTATGAGGCGTGAAGGCTTCATTTTTACCATAACCCATTAAAAGATAATGCAGGATGGCATTCAGATACTGGCAGCTATTGATTGATTCCGGAGCAGAGTGTGTAGCCCTGCTCTGAATAGCGGCATCTCTCCAGCCATCAATGAAAGATTTCCGTCTGAAAATAGCGACAGGCGCATGACGAATCAGGGCAGCATTCCCTGCGCTTTCAGGAGAGGTGTTGCCTGCCCAGTCTGACCCATGCCTGATAACCTGTTCAAGCGCATAACGGGTTGCATTACCAATATCGAAACAAACGCCATTCGAACTATTGTGGCCAGATTTATACCACTGGATTAATTTATCCCTGAAAAAAGCAGTGTCGCAGCTTTTCTGTTCAATGTACGTTTCTGCCAGACAGAGCGCCATTGACGTATCATCGGTCCATTCACCCGCCTTCAGCCTGAATGGGCCACCGCCAACCATATCGTTGATGTGAGAATTGTCGCGAGTCTGGAATTCCAGCGTGGTTCCCACTGCATCACCAACAGCGAGTCCCATGAGTAAACCTTTGGCTTTATCCAGGGCCTCAGCATCAGTAATTCTTTGATTAAGTGTCTGCATCCACTCTGGTTTTGCTGGCTTTTCATCAGGCATTGGCTGATGATCGTAAGCCATCCTGTTTCTGAGTTGAGGCGAAATTTCAGGAAGTAAATGGGCATATTTACGGGCGTAAATATTAAGGTCAAAATCCGGCAATCTGAGGTCGATCATATAAAGTCCTTAATCATACCTTAAAGAGAAATGCGCTCTATTTCAAAGCGATTTCCTTTTTTTTCAACTGGTTGAGTTGTTTATGATGTATTTCATTGTGGATTGCTACAATTCTCATCCGGCAGCGGACCTAAATCAACAGTAGGCTTTTGGCTTTATTTATCCTTTCCATCCATGATGTTTAGTGCCGCAAGGCATTACAATGCCAGCCTGTTAATTTATCTGGACACATCGTTCCACTGCCCCGTTTCTGAAACTAAAATCTTTCCATGAACGATAACGGAAAGAGTATTGATGACGTTATTGATAAGATAACTTGCATCATGATTCCGAAACATATAAGTAAGCACGGGGCAAGAAAGTTTACCGCAGTCACTTTCTATTGATTCACCTCTTAACCGGACTATCGCTCCGTCTGACTTCCTGACACCTTCGTAACTTACATCATTGCAATCAGAATCGGACATAATGAGTGGGGTTATTTTAATCCTGAAGTGCGTTGTTTCGAAATAGCGTGATTTCATGCTGTGCTTTTTCTGCGGATTCTTACAGGCTGATGACATCTTTTTATCAAAACGCTGTGCCCAGCGAGCAATATCCTCCTGCATACTGCTCTTTTCTGGTGCGTTAGTGGCATAACGCACTTCATTGTTTTCAGGCGATAACCACGCAGCATAAATTTCACCATCAGGCTGTATAACAAACGCTGAAGCCTGCACAAGGTAAAGGTCCTTCAACCACCCCTCAGCGAATAACCCGCCCTTTTTAGTTTTATGAGGTTCACCAAATACATCAAAACTCTGACTAAATTCGCTATAGTCTTTGCCCAGCACGGATTTCAGGCTGGAAATAACCGCTTGGTTATCTAAGATAGTGGGAATTTTGGCCAAACTGTTGTACTGAGATAGTGGCCAAGAGTTGTCAGAAGCTATAGCACCGGTTGTGATACATGAAAAAATAATCAAAAATATTGCTTTTCTAAAGGAACTCACCGTTACCTGCCTGAATAAATATATTGGCCGACATTATCTTTGTAACCCTCTAAATTGTAAAACTATAGTTATGATATCAGAGTGCGTACCTTTTAAAGCCATCACCAAATTCCATTCTTATTTCAACAAATCTCAGCAATGCTCCGAATAAAATATTTACTAAGTCAAGATAAAATTCCATTGCAATAATTTCAGCCAACGACTGAATGAAAAAAACAAACAACAAAAATGCTTAATGCTGCATTGCCACTTAAAACCAGGCACATAGGAATGTCCAATGTGGCAATCACAGATTTGCATTCAAATTAGTTAATATTGAATCGAGTGGTGAAGCACAATAAAATCAAGCAGTTAAAGACGCAAACCACTTCGCCTCATATTGATCTTGCTCAGATGGATCGGATGCTAACCCCTCATTTTCATAGTCGAATATATTAACTAAGTTTTCTCTACGCGCTGGAACGCCTAAAGTCGTCTCATAAGCACTCAACCCTTTGGTCATTTGCCTTGTCATTCTCGAAGGGATGACATTAACTTTAGCACCTTTGCAATAATAAACTATTTGCTTATCTAACTCTCTTATTTTTTTAAAACACTCAAAAAAGTCCTCACCGTCAGCATTTAACTGGCATTTATTTCCAATATAAACACTCATAGCGCATTTGTTATCAGATATCAGGTGAACCTCAACATCATGCACTATACCATCAGACATACAGGTTAAATTTATTTTTTTTAAACTCAAGTTACCCCCCAAAAAAATTTATAAAACTGAATCCTACAAAACTACCATCCCCGTTCACCGGAGTAACCCCTAAAATATCTTTACTTGAGATCCCACCGGGAACAGCCATTTCAACCTCATCAGGGAACGGAGTATCTTTACCCAACGCTTTGTTAACATCAATGGCGTTTTGTTGTGCTCGAATAGCATAAACAAAGCCTTTTTGTTCATCTCGTGCAGCAAAATTTTGCGCTACCTCTATATCGGATGATGTGCTGACGAAATGACTCGGTGGTGATCTGTTATCTCTGGCATGTAAAAGAAGATCTAAACTATCGCCAAGGGGTTTAAATCCTTCGCGAAAAATAACATTTGGTGCCCTTTTATCACCCCGATATAAAAAACCCGTTTCACACTTACTCAACCCCCACGGATCCACCCAACCCAGCGCATTAGGCGCATACTGGTAAAGGTTGATCCCGCCCGCCAGCCCTATCGGGTCCTGCTGAGTAAACCGTCCGCTGTCCGGATCATAATAACGAAACAGATTGTAGTGCAGTCCGGTTTCACGATCCAGGTACTGGCCCTGCATACGCAGGTTCTGCTGCACGACAGGCATCCGTTGGCTGGACTCGCGCAGCAGTTTGCCCCACGGGCTGTTGATCCCTTCCCAGACTTTTTGCCCTTCACCATCAGTCAGCAGCTCCGGCATCCCGTTGGCCGCATTATGGAACCAGTAAATTTCCGGGCTTTCCACGCCATCGATACGCGCCAGCGGTTCATAACTCTGGCTGTCGCTGTAAACATAGGTCAGCGGAGTGCCGTCGTGGATCTCCTGCAGCAGCCGGTAGCCTTCCCAGACGAAGCGCGTCGTTACGGCGTTCCCCGACGGCCTGCCCTGCAACAGCTGCTGGCTGTTTTACTGATGCGACGTCCCAGCGGATCGTAACGGAAACTCACCTTCGTGCGCGGCTTGTTACGGTCCCGCGGATCACTGATGACCTCCGTCAGGCGATGCTCACCATCGTAGCGATATCGCCAGCGGATACCATTCAGAGCGGTGACCCGTTTGTGCATGCCGCAGCTCAGTCTCGCCGGACAGTGGCTGGCAAAAGTGGGATTTAACACAGGAACGGGCGTCAGCCTGAAAGAGCTGAAGGCTGTCTGGTGCTAATCCCCAACAGCCGCTAAGAGACTTAGCTTCGTCATGAGCATAGACAGCCAGAATAGCACCAGAGGGAGCCAACACCGCCAGCAGTCGCTGGCGGTGTTGGCTCAGGTCGGCGGCTATAAATAGAGCCGGAAGGATAAATAGGATACTTTTCGGGTTTTTATCAGCAAAAATGGAAATATATATCTCTAATCAGTGCACCATCTGCATCCTCAATAGAGTCAACTGCTAACTCATTAAAATCAGATAAAATATCTTTTACTGGTATATCATCTTTTGATAATCGAGAAGAAAAAACCTCTTTTTTTTCCGAAGGCACGTATTTATTAATCAGATATTCCAAATAATTAACTAACTCTTCACGACTCATCATTACTCCGGTAATACACTAACTTTGTCGAAAACAACAGGATAGCCTTTATCAATAGGAAGCAGCTGAACAGCACCACCTTTCCCATATTGAGGATAAGCACTTGTAAATAATTCATACCCCGGCCCATCACCACCATTAGCAAGCGGGACTTTAACCTGCGGGACACCATTTTTATAAAGCTGTAGAGTATCAAACTCACCTAATAACCTAGCATCGCTCCATGATTTCATATTACCTTTTTCATAAAAAATTTGATAAGCATCTCTTGCTTCGCTACCAGATTTATATTTTGTGTAACCAAAATAACTTAATGGTGCTGATTTAGTTGCCATTGTTTTAGCGGCATATGAGTCAGAGCTATTCATATAGCGATATGCAGTGGCTGGCATTGTTGCTTTCGGTCCTTCTGGCCCCACATAAAAATCCGGTCTGCACCGACTCAGCCCCAGCGGGTCAACCCAGTTCAGTGGGTTCGGTGCATAAGCATACTCATTCAGCCCGCCCGCCAGCCCTATCGGGTCCTGCTGGGTAAACCGTCCACTGTCCGGGTCATAGTAACGAAACAGATTGTAGTGCAGTCCGGTTGATTCGGCACCTGCGGTGCCTCACCCCTCTGGGGCCATCGCTGAAGCGATGTTCAAATTTGCTAAAGCAAATTAGTCCCGATCCAGGTACTGGCCCTGCATACGCAGGTTCTGCTGAACGACAGGCATCCGCTGGCTGGACTCGCGCAGCAGTTTGCCCCACGGGCTGTTGATCCCTTCCCAGGCTTTTTGCCCTTCACTGTCAGACAGCAGCTCCGGCATTCCGTTGGCTGCATTATGGAACCAGTAAATCTCCGGGCTTTCCACACCATCAATACGCGCCAGCGGTTCATAGCTCTGGCTGTCGCTGTAAACGTAGGTCAGCGGAGTGCCGTCGTGGATCTCCTGCAGCAGGCGGTAACCTTCCCACACGAAGCGCGTCGTGACGGCGTTGCCAGAAGGTCTCCCCTGTAACAGCTGCTGGCTGGTTTTACTGATGCGGCGTCCCAGCGGATCGTAACGGAAACTCACCTTCGTGCGCGGCTTGTTACGGTCCCGCGGCTCGCTGATCACTTCCGTCAGGCGATGATCACCATCGTAACGATATCGCCAGCGGGTCTGGCCGTCATCTTTCTCAGTGGTGCGGCCATGGATATCGTACTGCCAGCGGATACCGTTCAGTGCGGTGACACGGTTGTGCACGACATGACCGGCAGTATGGCGATTCAGCGGGTTGCCTTTCTGAAATTCATCATATTATCCACTTTAAAATCGATGCATAATTTAAATCAAATTGAATCAGTTCAATTATCATTGCCAAACATTAAATAACTGCTTCCAGATTCCCATCTCCTCATCTGTAGGGAGACTATAATCACCCTTAGCCTTACGATAATTCATGAAGCAAACATCTATGGCCCGTATTGAAACCGTTTTACTTTTACGACTCCCATCAATGATAACTTTCATCTCTTTGCGATACGCTTCATCTTTAATCATTTTTTGGAAGAATATTTCAAGAAAATCTAAAGCTTCATTGCAGGAAAATAAATCTATCATTCTCTCCCCGGTAAAAAAACGACTTAATCGAACTCTGTCATGTTATTATCATCATACAACTGCTAGATGTTTCCAGCACTATATCCTGCATATTAATTAGATTTTAGCCAAGAAATTAATGCCAAAGCGGTTCTGATTATGAATTATTTAACAACGACAGCTTCTTATCTAATTCGATTACATTGGCAACTATTGTATTTAAGTCAGAAAAAACAAATGAATTTATTAATATAAAATCAAAATACTATTTTTGGCAAAAATAAATAGCAACCTAAAAAAGGATAATCGCAACAACAGGGTTCGCCTATCCCTTTTTAGCAAATCAACGCCATTAATAATACAGCAAGAGTTAGTTGCTATCTAAATATACATCCACAGACTTTTCAATCTTGTGCATTATATCTGTTATTGTATGGAGGTAATCATTATACATCTCAGCATAGCGCCGCGGGAAGCCTCTTAAAGGGTTATTCACGATGCTATTATTAATAACTTTAACTTTAAGCAACTTTAACTCATCAATAAATACTATCAACCCTCCTTTATTTTCATTATTCATAACTGCCTCTATGTAAGAAGATGCTTTATCTATTTCAACCAATAAATCTTGCTTATTCATAGTTAATTTCTCAATTATAAAAATCTCACATCAGTTATCCAACTAACTGGATATCCGTGCGGAAGTAGTATCTGGTCCGCCCCACCTTCAAGAACTGCACCAGATTTCATTATTTGCTTCTCAACTTTCCCAATCTGAAGAACCGTTCCTTTCGGGATTTTTAAAGTTGCCTCGAATTGCCTGGTATTTTTCCATTCCGGTAAAAGTGCAGAATCTATTTTCGCCTGGATTTTATTCAGTGCCGGAGATGTACTAACAAATGAGCCATCTATTTTAGCATTACCACCAAAGACGCGATACAAGGTCACATCCTCAGTTGTTAACACTGTTTTATACTCTCCATCTTTGAAAGAACCTCTTATCCAATCTGGTAATTCTGTCTTATCTATTTCTTTATATTTTCCTTTAAGGCTACACCTACTCAACCCCCACGGATCCACCCACCCCAGCGCATTCGGCGCATACTGGTAAAGGTTGATCCCGCCCGCCAGCCCTATCGGGTCATGCTGGGTAAACCGTCCGCTGTCCGGGTCATAGTAACGAAACAGATTGTAGTGCAGTCCGGTTTCACGATCCAGGTACTGACCCTGCATACGCAGGTTCTGCTGAACGACAGGCAGCCGCTGGCTGGATTCACGCAGCAGTTTGCCCCACGGGCTGTTGATACCTTCCCAGGCTTTTTGCCCTTCCGCGTCAGTCAACAGCTCCGGCATTCCGTTGGCTGCATTATGGAACCAGTAAATCTCCGGACTTTCCACACCATCAATACGGGCCAGCGGTTCATAGCTCTGGCTGTCGCTGTAAACGTAGGTCAGCGGAGTGCCGTCGTGGATTTCCTGCAGCAGGCGGTAACCTTCCCACACAAAGCGCGTCGTGACGGCGTTGCCAGATGGCCTGCCCTGTAACAGCTGCTGGCTGGTTTTACTGATACGGCGTCCAAGCGGATCGTAACGGAAGCTCACCTTTGTGCGCGGCTTATTGCGGTCCCGCGGCTCGCTGATCACTTCCGTCAGGCGATGCTCACCATCGTAGCGATATCGCCAGCGGGTCTGACCGTCATCTTTATCAGTGGTGCGGCCATGAATATCGTACTGCCAGCGGATACCGTTCAGTCCGGTGACACGGTTGTGCATGACATGAGCGGCACTATGGCGATCCAGCGGGTTGCCTGCGCCATCCCAGCGCCACTGCTCATTACCCGGCTGCGCACCGTCCTGTGACAACAGCCGGCCGGCATTATCGTAATTCCATAATGTCTGGCTGAACGGATTATCGTCACGCTCTTCACGGATCAGGTTATTACCGTAATCGAAGTCGCGCCGACGGGACCAGACGCGCGGCGCAGGACGCTGCGCGTCACCCCTGAACACGTCACGGCGGCGCAGTCTGCCTAAGCGGTCATACTCGCTACGCATAGTCAGGCCGCCCTGCGTGCGGCTCAGTTCCCGGTGCAGGTTGTCACGGGTAAACTCGGTGACCGGCAGATTGTCCAGTGCGATGCTCAGCAAGTGGCCGCTACCGTAATAAAGCTGCTTCAGGTTGCGACCATCCGGCAGGGTCAAGGCCGTGCAGTTACCCAGCGCGTCATACGCCCACGCCAGTTCGCCCTGCTCCCCCTGTTCAGCAACGATGCGGCCCAGCGCATCATATTTAAAGGTAATCTCCTGCTCGGCCTGCTGACTCCACTCGGTGTCAGACAGCGGCAGATGCTGCGACACTTTACCGAGCTGGCCGCCACCGCTGTAGTGATAGCGCGTCTGACCCTCCGGCGTGGTTCGCGCCAGCAGTTGCCCCGCGCGGCTCCAGTGGTAATGATGGGTGATGGCCTGAGGATGGCCGGCGGCAAAGGTACGCGATAGCGTGCGGCCCGCCGCGTCATAGTCGTATCGCGTGGCAACACCATCCAGTCCCACCTGAGCCAGCAACAGAGAGTCTGCGCCCCATTCGAACTGGTACTGCTCACCGTTCTCGTTTTTCAGCGCCGTGAGGCGGCCACGGCTGTCCCAGCTTCGCTGAACCGTCTCACCCTGTGCGTTGCGGTTGGCGATCAGTCGTCCGACATTGTCGTAACGGAATTCACTGCGCTTACCATCAGCCGACTCATGGGCCAGCGGCAGGCCGTTTTCACTCCAGTGCAGTCGCTCTTCCCAGCCCTCTGCGCGCTCAAGCTGGAGAGGACGGCCTGCGGCGTCATAGTGATAACGGGTTTCTTCACCATCCGGCGCGGTGACAGAGCTAAGCCAGCCCAGAGGATGATAACGGTAGCGCGTGGTCAGCCCTGAACAGTCGGTTTCACGGATAACCTGTCCGGCATCGTTAAACTCCCGGCGATAGCTGTTACCTGCTGCATCGATCTCCTCGACAATCAGCCCGGACTCATCCCGCTTATAGATCGTGCTTTGCCCGAGCGCATCAACGACGCGCTCAAGACCGTGATGGGGGTCGTAATAGTATTTCGTCGTGGAACCATCCGCTCCGGCAACTACCGTGGGCAGCGCACGGTGTGACAGCCATTGCACCGCCTGCACACCGCCGTCAGCATCTTTCTCTTCAACGCGATTGCCCAGATCGTCATAGGTGAAACTCACCGTGTTGCCCAGCGGATCGATGCGGCGCGTCAGGAGTTCGTTTTCATCCCACTCATAGCGCCACTTCTCGCCCCGCTCATCGATGAAACAGGTGATGAGGCCCGCGGCGTTCCAGTGGTGTTCGCGCTGCTGACCGTCATAGGTCGACACGCGCGTGATACCCGCCTCAATATCGTAATGCATGCGGCAGCCGTCGCCGCTATTGGTGCGGTTCTCAACCACGCGCCAGTGATCCAGCTTCTGCCAGCGGTATTCACTTTCCAGCCCGCCGGGCAGCTGATGCCAGATCATCAGTCCGTCGTCGTTGTAACGGAACCGGCGGGTAACAACGCCTGCCGCATCGGTTACGCTGGCAAGCTGGCCCTGTTGGCTATAGGTCCAGCGCGTCAGAGGCCAGTGCTGCTCGCCATCAAAATGGCTGGCTGACGTCGGCCGCCGCGGATGCTGTCTGTCGTCGTAGTGCAGCGTGACGTCAATCGCCAGCGGCACGTCATGGATACGCACCAGACGGGCCTGTTCATCCCAGCCCGTCTCCAGCGCGTTGCCGTACTCGTCGCTGAGTGACGCCAGCCGCAGCACCTGCGGATCGGCGGCCGTGCGCCGGTAAAGACGCCATACCGAACCATCGTCATCGGCAATGGCGATATCGCCAGTCTCGCTGCGCCGCACCATCAGCCCTTCGCTGATGCTGTAGAGCACCTCTTTTTCACCGGGAACGTTAAAGCTCAGCTCGCGCCCGTTGTCGTCAAACCAGGTTGCCCGGTTGCCTTCCAGCGTCAGATAGCTGTCAAACACCGTGGCCCAGCCCCGACCGAACAGGCCTGCGCGCTGAGTCAGGCTGTTATAGCTGCGTTGAAAGCTGAGCGGGAAACGGCCGGGAAGAGAGAAATCGCGTTCGGCATCATCATTAAGGACTTTAACGCCGGTTGCGGCATGAACCGGGAACAGCGATGAGAAGGCGGCGTTGATGGACATATCCGCCATCATGCCGCCCGCCGCACCGGCCAGCGCGCAGGGCATATTTTTCAGGATCTGGCTGGGGCGACCGCGTATGAGCGAAAGGCCGATCATCATGACCGCGAGACCCGGCACCTTGCCACTTTTGATCTCTCTGACCGTAACGGTTTCACCTCCGATGATGACATTGGGGGAAACAGCATCACTTACCGTGGCGTCACAGGTCGTTTTGTCCTTTGCCCGCACCGCAGGCTGGCCATTGATAAAAACGCTTTTCGAACCCTGAGCCAGATACTGCGGCGCACTGTGTTTTTCACAGGCCACTTTATCCTGCTCAAGCGGAGAGCTCCCCGCATCGGCGGAGGCGACCGTGGGCTGCCACATAGCACTGCCGAACTGGCCCACCGCAGAGAGCAGCATGCCGCCGTAGTCCGCGAAGCTCTGCGGTGATTGCGGTTCCGGTGGCGGTGTCTCACCCGGCGTCATCATCCCGGCCGCGCGTGCGGCCATAAGACCATTCACGCGTACGTTGTCTGAACCGCTGGCGATCACTCCGGCGGGTGAAGGCGGGAATATCATGTCGCCCAGCCCCTCTGCCGCTTCAGAGATGTCGTCCGACAGGCCCGCAGCATTGGCTAACACACCGCCAATGATGCCGCTGAGCAGACAGCTGGAACCGATAGCGGCAACCCCGGCCGCCGCCATGCCGGCGCCCAGTAAAGGCGCAGCCAGTGTTGCCGCCGCTCCTACCGCAGCCCCGATGACGGCATAAGCCGCCCCTTCAGCCACGACACTGGTGATATCAGCGAAAATGCTGGAATGAATGATCTCGTCGCCCACGCGGGCCGCATGGTTATCCATAAGTTAATCTTTCCGTGGCGTATTCAGACTCAGGCTTTGTTTGAAAGCCTGCCAGCGCTGACCGTCTTCCTCATTGAATGGGCGCATCGCGGAGAGCGTAAAAATCATAAAGATGTTCGACTCAGGAACCTGTGCAGCCAGCTGTTTCTGCCACACCTGTTGTCCGTTACGGTCAAACAGGGTTTCAACTTCTGTCGCAGGTAAGGTGTTATTCACACCGGCCATCACAGGAACAAATTCACTCTGCTGAATGTGCCCCATCTGGCTCCGCAATGTGTCCCACTGACGCTGAAATTCTTTTTCTGCATCACTGCCTTCTGCAATAACACCACGACTCACCACCCACGCCAGTCCACTGGCCTCATCGCGCAGAATGTTCATGGTGTTGTCCTGCCAGGCAGCAGGAAAAAGCGCAAAAGCGCCCTCATTGAATTGGTAATGCATATCGGATGTCCGTCTTATTCATTGTTTGTGGCAGGAGAATTCAGGTCGCGATAATCACCATTAACGTTATCGGCGTTAGTGAGTATCTGCGTATTATCACGCGCAACTTTAATATCAAAAAGTCGGTGCGAAATATCAGGGTCGCCACCGCAACTGATATCCTGATTATCTTCACGGACCGTGATGATATAGAAGTTTTTCTCACGGCTTTCATCGAGATCGTAACGCAGGCATTTATCATCGAGAGTGGTCAGGTGCCAGGTATGAATGGCTTCGGTGGCGATACCGATAGCCTGGTCAGGGCTGATTTCGCTTTGCTCTGCACCCGGGTCTGTTTTCAGCATGATGTCACTGACTTTTCCCTGAACGATATGGAACATCAACTGTTTTTTGCCCGACTGATAAACAAGCCAGTGCTGATTATCACTGTTATCTTCTTTTCCGGGTCCATAGGCTTGCTGAACCTTTTCCAGGCTGTCACCAACCATGATATTTCGGGCCGTCGGCACGCTGGCATTTCCCAAAAGAATCTCAGCCAGAATCGGGTGCATTCCCTTTCCTGCCGCCGCCGCGCTGAACAACTTAAACCCGTTATAGGTATGCTGGAAATATTTATATTGCTGATTATCAATCACTACCTCTCCAGCCAGATCGGAGCTCAGTGCCTCGCCTGCGCGTACAAAGCTTTCGTCACTCCACATATCGCCGGGCGTGAAAACATAGTCATTAAGCAGAACCGAAAAATCCCCCTCGTTAAGAGCAGGAGCAGGCGACTCCGTGCCGGATTCAGCCCTGACAATGCAGGATAAAAAGAGAAGAACAGGCACGATTATAAATCTGGTTAAAAAGCGATTCTCAATCATTATATTTTATCGTAGTGGATAATAAAAAAATGAATTAATATTCAGGCAGGGATTAAAGAGACCTTTAACTTTCACTCCCATTTACCACTTTGATCCACAAGTATTTTATCCCCTTGTATTACTTTTAACGCAAGCGGATTAAATCTCACAACATAATCCACGCTGCCATTACTGAAAATCATCCCATCAGCCCTGTCTGAGTTAACTGACTGCGTGGTTTTACCTGAGAGAGTGATTTGCTTTCCATCTTTACTTCTGAGGCCTGAGTATTTTACTTTATCACATACAGTATAAAAATCTCCGCAACCGTTTAATAGCGTAACGGTAAACTCAGGTGTTGAAAAAACCTTTACATCCGGCTTTAACTCTCCATCATTAACTTCTTTTTCGAGCGTGTAAGTTTCTGGAGCGTAGAAATCGCCACTCTCAGGCTCTTTAATTAACTTCCATAAAATTTTATTATTTTTAATTTCTAAACTTGCCTTACCCTTTACTCCACCAAAAGAAGAGTCAAAATCAACCAAAGCATTATTTCCATTTGCAATGCCTTGAACATTCATTCCATCATCTTCAGGGCAATCTATTTTGCTACCGTTTCGGGTAACATAACAATAACTCCCTGTTATATTATCATGATCCTGCTTTAGCTTTAAAGTTAAAGTAGAAAAGAGTGATCCGTCATTGTTTTTTTCTTGCCCACTCCAATGACCGGTAAAGCTATCAGAAGCAAACAAGGGCAATGAGGAGATTGACAGCAAAACCGCTAAACCCGCCTTAAGCATTCAGTTACCCTTTACTTTGCAGGTCATTATTGACCCTGTTATGTCAGCTGTTGAGAACATTTCAATACCAACGCGGTTGTAGATGTCACCACAAATTTTCATCCCTAATGCAGTGACTCTCATTACGATTTTCAGTTAAAAAGTGCAACGCCTATTTTTGGGTATCATAATCAGGTGCGATACCATACTTTGTTTCAACCAGCCTGTCTTTTTTAACCCAGCCATCAACCTGATCCCCGTCATCAGAAACATACATTACACTGTAATATTCTCCATATTCAACATAAGCATATAACTCATTACCAGGAACAACAAAAATGTCTTTTTCTATACATTTTTCATTGGGAGCAGAATAAAAGTGCAACCTGCCTTTTCCGCCGACCTTATGGACATTATCGGTATTGTCAAAACGAACACCTTTATTGTTAGCTTCGCTGCTCAAAATGTGGCAGAACTCATTGGCAAATAGTGCCGAAGGACATAAAAAGGCAATCAACAATAGAAATTTAAACATATCCCCCCTGACATGCCTGATAAAACATCTATATCAAAATAATAAAAAATAATTTTATCCTGCATGACATGTCACGCAGGATTACTTTCAGTCATCCGAATTGAGCGTGATCATAATATGGCTGATTTTTTTATGCTCCAGCTGGAAAGAGATACGTCTGTCATCCGCATCATAATATAACCAGTGCTGATTATCACTGTCAACGACCGTACCCTGACCATATTTACTGACCAACACATTCTGACTATGATCGGGTCCAGCCTCGCTGAAAAATGATGGATAAAAATCACGAATAGTGGTGCAGAAGTCAGCAACCACTACGCGATAATACGTTTATTTGGGGTTACTCTCCCACTTCCCGTCCTCAGATAATACAATCTTATTATTAACAACAACAGTAAGATTGCTAATCACATTGTTGATAATATAGACCGCGTCATAATTTCGGAATTTATAAGCCAGCACAGGACAGGTTGCTTGACCACAATCACTTTTCGTGGCTTTCCCTTTTAATCTGACAATTGCCCCATCTGATTTCCTGACTCCCTCGTAACTAACATCATTACACTCCGTACCCTCAGCACAGAGCGACATTATTTTAATTCTGAACTTTGCGGTCTCGAAAAACTTCTCACTACTATTTTGAAGTTCTTTTTGGACTTTATCGGGAATAATTAACTGTTCTTTACCAAAACGTTTTGCCCAGTTCGCAATGTCTTCCTGCATTTTGCTATTTGTACGATCATTGCTTACATAATGTGTTTTATTATCTTCAGGCAGAATCCATGCAGCATAGACTTTACCGTCAGGCTGTATCACAAAAGCCGATGCCTGAACCAGATAAAGATCTTTTAACCAGCCCTCGACGAATATCCCACCACTCACTGTTTTATGAGGTTCGCCAAAAACATCAAAATTCTGGCTAAAATCACTGTAATCATCACCCAAAACAGTTTTTAAACTGGAAATAACTTTCTGATCGTTGAAGATAGTTGAAACACTACTGAGGCTATTATATTGAGCATAAGACGCCCGGGTATCCGATGCTGTAGCAATACCTGATGAGCCACATGTAAAAAAACTTAAAAAAAGCAATCTAATAAATAATTTCATCTATTTACCTGAAATAATCTTAAAATTCGGTAACCTCCTGGTCATAGCGTCTGGTGGAGCCATCTGAGTAATACCTCCACCAGTAATATGAGCCCATCCTTCACCGTACTACTTCGGCGGGAAAAGGTTTTCTACGGCCTGGCTGATGTTCTGTTTATGACCTGAACCCGGGGCGCTTGTGCCCGGTTTAGCGCCATCTGTGTTCAGATTCAGTTTGCCGCCGGATGTGGTGATATGCCCGTCGCCCTGCACGAAAATATTGAATCCCTTGCCGACAATATTTATCTGGCCATTCGCGTTAAGTTCGATAGCGCTCTCTCCGCATTCCAGGCGAAGTTGAGTGCCTGAACCCACTACATAGGTATCGACTACCGCATCGAGTTTACCCTTACCGGTCAGCCGCTCTTCGCCACCTTTCACGCCGTGGATACGGTTGGTTTCGACACGGTAGAGCTCATTGCCACCTGCGTAATGGCTGTGATTATTAGCGACTGAATGGCTGGCGTCATTTTTAACATGCGTATCCATGTTCTTCTGCGCCTGGATCCAGAGGTGTTCCTCACCCGCCTTGTCCTCAAACCTCAGCGCGTTCGCGGTGTCCGCCGTGCCGTCCTTCGACCGGCTCAGAAAACCCATCTGCGTCGCCGCCGCCGGCAGCGCCCACGGCGGCATGCTCGCCTCGTTATACACGCGCCCGATGATCAGCGGACGGTCCGGGTCGCCGTTGATGAAGTCCACCACCACCTCGTCGTTCACGCGCGGGATCTGCACCCCGCCGAACCCCTGGCCCGCCCACGCGCTCGAGACGCGCACCCAGCAGGAGCTGGTGTCGTCACCCTTTGCCAGACGGTCCCAGTGAAACTTCACCTTCACCCGCCCGTAGCGGTCCGTCCAG
>Ga0157366_1000034_pt1 | contig 87959 bp, 136 predicted proteins | sample AttbisABBM1_FD_113149 | JGI IMG/M metagenome (GOLD analysis project Ga0157366, IMG submission 113149) | Fungus gardens microbial communities from leaf cutter ant in Botucatu, State of São Paulo, Brazil - Atta bisphaerica ABBM1 | ecosystem: Host-associated > Fungi > Mycelium > Unclassified ...
AATGTGTCATCATCCATCTGTAATGACGGCATAGATAACAACATTTCAGCGCTGCCAATAGCCAGTGGCTTAGGTGCGTCACGGTCAAACACTTCTGGAAACAAAGCAATCAATCGGCCTATGTGTTCCTTGTAGACTTCATGCTGCTTTTGTTTACGCTCTCTTGCAGACTCTTTACGTTTCATATGACATTCCTTACAAGTGGTTACACTTTTCTTTAAGCAAAAAAAAGGCGCCCCGAAGGACGCCGCGCAACTGCACTCAATAATTCTTTAATACAAATTAATTAAAACCTTTATTCTTACCATTGACGAAAACGCCTTGCTTAGTAACAGCCTTAGTGCGTTTGTTTTCATCACGGCCCATAACACAATCAGCACCTTGCGATGATTTATACCAACCGTCTGGCTCAATTGTGCTACCTTTTACTTTCTGCCTGCCCTTAGTAACCTTTCGTGATTCACGATGTTCTAACGTACCCTTAGCGGCAGGCTTACGAAAACGAGATGATACAGAACTAATCACCTCGGATGATTGTTGTTGTTTACTGACACGTAACATACCACGGCTTAAGCCAGTGTTAGTAAGGTGACGTGATTGGCTACGCAAAGCGATTGCATCAATAGCCGCTTGTTTTTCTTCTGGCGTAGTATCAGCGCCAAAGTTTTTCATTTGCACATATGCCATGTGATATTGATTCCGTAACGAAAATATTAATTGATATGTCTACCCCGTCATTTTTAACTTAGCAGGGTTAGATCAAACGGGATAAACATAACAGTAACATTTGATTGTTGTTACTTTTTAGTTGTCCGTATTTCAGGGACGCCATTGTATCTATACGCTGGCTAGGTACTATTTAATCATTGTTTAGTTATCTTAACGTGATAACATCGGATAGTCTTAGTTGCCCTATCAAGCGTTGCTAGCGTGATTACACGTTGCCAGTGATATGTACTTACAATGCTTATAGTAAAGGGTACAACCTTTTCAGATTATACCCTTTGACCTATCAACACTGATTAATAATGAGAAGGCTCTTCTTCATTGCCAGTAGTTGCTGGATTGTTACCCTCAGCCTGTGCCGCTTCCGCTGCTTTCTGTGCTGCAATCGCTTGCTGTGCATCAACACGCGCTTTGAGGCGAGTCATAAAGATGTTGATGCGGGTTTCCAATTGTGCCAGTTCTTCTGGTGTCGCTGTAACCTGAGTATCTGCTTCGAAGCGGCTTAACAGATGAGTGATAGCAGCTACGGCAGGTACGTTTTTAGATTTAGACAAGCGATCTTCGAAGGTGATCATCATCTTATCCAATTGTTCTGGATTGATGGTTGTAGTGCGTGAGCCTTCACCTTCGCCAGTAGTCGCGCCGCCAGTACCATCGTTGCGTAACCATTTAACATCGTCGTGCCATTTGAAGATATCGCCTTCATAGACAACGCCAACTTGTTTCAGGGATTTGTCCATACCAACAGACCAATCCATATTTTTAACCATTGTTTCTTTGCCCTGAGCAAAGTTATCAAACATACCTTCACGCTTGATTACGTTTTCTTTGGTGCGTTTGACTTTTTCGGCCCACTCTTTCTGGGTAACATCTTTTGGACGCTCACCCATTGCATCAACCAGATCACCAATTACCGTGTAGTGTTGACGGCGGCCTTTGTTTTCCATAGTCAGACCAACATGAGTCAGTGACTGTAAGAAAGCGATAACAGCGGAATAATCGCGGTAGTTAACAGAAAAGACAGTATCCATTGCCTCTTGTAACAGCGTGAAATCGCCATGAGCGCGGTAATGCTGTACAGATGACAGGATAGAGGAAGATACAACCGCTTTATAAGCGCCAGCACGAGTTGAGATAGAGCCGATTACTTCACGGATTTTGTCTTGACCGGAGATGATTTCTACTTTCATTTGATAAACCTCTAAATATTGTTGATTGGATTAGGCGTTAACCTAGTTACTATTGAGTGAGTGAGCAATGTTGCTCATTAAAAAATTACTTTGTTTTATATCCGTTAATAGCTAACGGCAAGTTATTTAACGCTCTTTTGAATTCCTTTACAAGAGATTCCACACTACCCCGCGTTGTAGGGTTTACATAAGCCTTGTTTGCAATCTGCATCAAAGCTAAATGCTCTTTGCGATTAGTAACCATATCAATCTGCATCAACAGATTGTTACGATTATTAATGAAATTTTTATAAACCACTTCTGGTTTTACGCCATCCTTTTCTAACTGATCAATACAGCTAGACATTAGTTGGCGGAAAGCCTTTACAACTGTTGACTTTTCCATTTTATTTCCCTGCTAAGGTGTGATTGAGTAAGGTAATTCACCATTAACAGCGCGGGTCATAACTCCACACTGTTAACAGGAAAATTATCTCACGCTCACATAATGCTCATCACATTAAGGCGTACAAGATAACCTCAGCAAAACAAAACCTTAAACAACCTGATAGCGCCTCTTCCTTTCAGAGGGCTATTTTTCCGTTGCTTAAGGGGTTTACGTTTAGGCACACCGTAGAAGCCTTTACGTTATTTCAATTTTCAATCCCCCGTTTAACAAAGGTGATTCTATTTAGTCCAATGAATCTCTAAAGCCGCCTATTCTCCGCGCTTTCAGTTCGATTGCGTTCTGGCCTATCACATACTAACAATCTACTTTTACTTTCACTTCAAACCTTCACACCTCTACCGCGCTCTATTTAGTAAGCGTCTACCGGACTATTATTGACAGGAGAAATTTACAAACCCTTGTCATTTTTACCGAGTTCATTCTGTGAAGTTAAACTATCTCTTTAGTCTCAACACTGGATAGAATCTAAAACCTAATTGTTAAACGGGGTACGCCTTGCGGCGCTCGGATTGGTTAATCGAGGCGAGTTGTTACACTCTATACGATGATGAGCTAACTAGTAAGCGTTTCATTTTTACTTCACCTTTCGCTTAACATTAGCGGCTGATTCTGTTTAATGCTTCACCGGATAGGCAAGCAACAGAAACAACCTGTTAGGCGATTAGCTTTTCATTATTACTTTACCCTATCAACAACGCTTGCTTACCCGCTGCACGTTGCCAACCTACTAACAACCTGTGAGACTATAAAATCGTCTCGCCTGTCGCTTTCGCTAATGAGCTAACCAATCCAAATTGTTAAAGAACGTTAGTTAACGTCTCCGTTAACCTGTGAAGCATTATTACAGAACTACCTGATAAATGCAACACTATTTTTCAGTCTGAATCCAGTCTGATAAACCAGCGCTTTTCAGCGCCAGCTAATCAAGCAATAACAACTAATGAAGCCACAAACAATCATGATTGTAATTATTTGAATTATCATAGTGCTACCCTCTATTTAAACGCCACGTTCTTTCCGATGACAGCCTTTAAGCCGCCCCATTCAGCTAACGTTTTAGCCATGCTTGCATTAGTAACTAATTTCCATTCCTTCTGATACTTGCCTTTATCAAAGACCGCACCAGTTTCATGGTCAATTAGGACTAACCCTAACATAACACGCTTAAGAGTATTTCTTGCCATGATCAACATCCCCTGCTAAGTAAGATAGTTTATCAGACCAGACTCAGACCAAATTTTTAAAGAACGGTAAAACTAGGGAAGCCGTTACAACACTCGGTCAGTAATCTTTCCACCTCCGAGAAGCTAACACTTCCTCTTACCTATCAGGTACTTAGCATTTTCACGCTTCCCTGATTTACTCACCTTTAAGTTACTTAGCGTTTCCGCTTCACTTATCGGCTTGAGAACATCATATCAGACTGTCGTTTTACGTCAACCTTTATTTCACTCTCGTTTAAACTTTTTGCTAAGTCATTGATTAACAACAACATACTAAGCGCCAATCCGTTTAAACCTCGTTAGCTTGTAACTCGCTACTATATAAGGTTAACATAACAGCCTGATTTTTAAAGAACACGATTAACCAATCTATCCGGTCAATCTCACAAGTTGCCTTGCTTGAGATAAATAGTATCAGAATCAGCTTAAGACGCAACAACTATTTTCACTTATTTTCAAATTATCTTCTAAGTTACTGAAAACAAAAGAAAAATAATCTAAATAAAATCTTCCATCTTTCGAACTAAATTACTAAATCATTGATTCACAACGGTTTATCTTATCCAGTGCCAACCTTTGCAGATTGATAGCCAACAATCACAGCTCACAATAGATAGAACGCACACACACGTATATAGCTAAGTGCCAACTGTCAACAACTAAAAACCTTTATAAACCAATCACTTAATCTAACCGCTCAATTCTTAACCTATTATCTGGTACTTACCATACTAATCAATCAATGTAATAGAGTTAACCTTGTTAAATAATCTAAGAATAATAATTCAATAAACAATAATTACTCTTATAACCTTTAACTAACTAATAATTTCAGATGTTAATCCTATCCAGTGAATATAATTTCATTAGGAAACAATTACCATTTATACTGTATATTATATCATATTTAATAGTAACAGTCAAGAACTATTTCAGTAAGAAACAGAAATAATCTTAGTTAGCTAATGATTAACAATGATATCTAAATTTAACAACTATTTAACAGGCATATAACTCTCTATTAACTCTTTTAACGTTTTCGTTACACTCAAACAACGCTGAAAGAAAAGGAAAGAATTAGCGTTACTTATCAGTAACTTACAACGACATACATTCTCAAGCTATTACAACCTATTGAATAACCTAATCTAATTAAACGTGGGAATCAGCGCTAGCTTGCTAGCTTATCACTCTCTTGTCTCTTACTTCTCAGCGGATAGGCTATCAGGAATTGCATAACTATTCAGGGGATGTGAATGCTTTCTCAGCGTACTAACCAGCATCGAACACAGTCTAAATAACAATAGTAAAGTAATAGTAGCGCCTTTCACACTCTTGCCCTCTTGTCAATATAAATACGGGTAATTTCCCACATTAAATAAGATACAACGTATCGCTGATTTTATACTACATGAATCAATAGTTTATACGGGATATGTTCGCTGCATAAGTTGTGCTAATAAAGTGCTGAAATAAAGGGCACCTTACTAATGATAGGGGGTAGGGGTGCATAGGTATGCAATGCTGGTATAGCTGGAGAAAAGTTAAGCCTTAGTATTGACAAATAACCTTCCCTGTGATTCAAGTCTCACGATGAGGACTCCCCCTTTTACAGTTTGTCGCGCGGGCCTATACCTCATTCGTCAGATTTTTGAAAATTAATTTCTTTCGTATGACGGTACTATAAAACTATCTAATTGAATGAATAAGATATAGGTTCTTATTGGAGATTTTATGGAATACGAAATTACGAGAGAAGGTGAAGTGATTAACAGTCGTGGTAGAAAACTTTCACCTTATTTGACTGGCAAAGGTTATTTGTATGTATGCATTAATAGGAAGAGTATTTCTGTTCATAGATTAGTAGCTAACGAGTATATACCCAACCCTGACAACCTTCCTTGTGTTAACCATAAGGATGGAGTAAAAACAAACAATCATGTAGATAATTTAGAATGGTGTACCTACTCACACAACAGTACGCATTCATATCAAATCGGGTTATCTAAAATTAAATTAGGACAAGATACTTCTAATGCAGTTCTATCAGAGAACATTGTAAAAGAAATAAAACAAACTTTCGTTAAAGGTAGCAGAACAAATGGGGCAAGCGCACTTGCTAGAAAATTTAACGTAGGTATTACAACTGTACACGATATTGTGACAGGAAAAACATGGAGACACGTTTAATGAGTAATTATGTTGAGAGAATTAAACTACTGACAGAACTATTTGATGAAGGTCACATCACTGAACAAGAGTTCGGTGAATTGGTAGGTAGTATTCGTGGTGGTGCTGTGAATGAAGCTTATGACCAAGTAGGCATTAATAGCGAAGACAAAGTAAGCATTGGTGGTTACGATTTAGTTGTCGAAGGTGATGAACAATGGCTAGAGGAAGTGAATAATCCAAACAAGCTAGATGAGTATGAAACTTTCTTTAATAACTCAGGGTTCACACATCATGGCTATCACGATAATAGTAAGAGATACAATAAATGGAAATCGAATAAGGTCAATGAATGCAATGTTAGATGCGAGGGCGATGAGGTAGTTTGTAATCACCCATTCATATCATTTGAAAACAATGAACCTACTCCAGTGAAAGAACATCCTGCTTATCCTAAAATCCTTCAAGCTATTAAAGAGGGTAAGATTGTTCTTAGCTGAGTAAGAGTACGAATGTTGTGGAGGGGAGAAAGTAGTTAGGCATATGTGTCACTGAATGGAGTGAACATTCCCTGATGAAACCTCCCCTTCACGATGTTCATAATCTAGGTGATTCGCTACCTTAAGTGCGGGACGATAAACACTAGGTGGGCATCAATGACTAATGTCCCCTTCATACTAGAATGCCATTCATAGCTTTAGTTTCCCCTTCTTTCAGAGGAAGGAGCGTAAGCGACACGCCGAAGACCCCGCGTAGCTGGGGGCGGAGGTGGAACCGGCGCGAAAATATTTATAATGAAGAGAAAGGAGAACTATTAAAATGGATAGCGAACAATTGAAAAGGTTGGCTGGGGTTACTGATGAATATGAAGAAAAAGGTATGAACCCACAGTCAGGTAAGTTCGAGAAAGGTAATAAGTTCGGAAGAGCTAAAGGTAAAAGAAACAAATTAACTCAAGCTATGCTAGACCGTGTTGCTCAAGCTGGTTTATCCCCTGATGAAGTGTTGATTGATATTTATCAAGACCCAACAATTCCTCCTGACTTAAGATTCAAAGCTGCATCTAAGATTGCCGATTTGGTTTATCCTAAAGCTGCATCAATTGAAGTTAAGATGGATGAACATGAAGCTATGTCTGAGGAACAATTAGATAATCGCATTCGTGATTTCTTGTCTGCTAATTTGGGTAAAGATGTTTTGCCTCCGTCAGACGATGAAGATGATTCAGATGACGACTAAAGGTTAATATAGGAAGGGGCCGCTCTTATTAATTTAGGGTAGCCCCTTTTTTTCGTGATGGAGGAAAAATGTCTAAAACAGATTTAACACAATCAATTGAACTAGCTTTAAGAACAATGAATAAAGAGGATAAAGCTGAGTTGCTTCGTATGCTACAGGAAAAAGAAAACCTGAGAAAGTATAATAAGATGAATTACTTCAAAGCATATGATTTCCAAAAAAGATTCTATGGTGCTAGCAAAGACTATCGCTTTAGGTTTCTCTGTGCAGCTAACCGTGTCGGGAAATCCTACAGTGAAGCATACGAAATGGCATGTCATTTAACCGGAAGGTATCCAACTTGGTGGGAAGGTTATAGGTATAATAAACCCATCCTAGCTTGGGCAGTTGGTATCACAGGTGACTCAACAAGAAAGGTTCTGCAAAAAGAATTGTTCGGTACACCAGTGGCTAAAGATTTGGGAGCACTAGGAACTGGAGCTATCCCGCGTGACTGTATCGACTTTGACACTATAGAGAAAGATGGTAACAAGATTCTAATTGTACAGATTAAACATCACAACGCGAGAGGCGAATTTGATGGTATGAGTACGTTAGAATTCCGTTCTACTCAACAGGGTGAACATGCTCTAATGGGTGCGACAGTAGATTTCATTTGGCTAGACGAAGAAGATCCATATGACAGCATGAATATTTTTTCTCAGTGCGTTACCCGTACCCTAACGACAAGAGGTTTAGTGGTGTTAACGGCTACACCGGAAAACGGACGTACTGAATTGGTAGATAAGTTCATGGTCAATAAAGAGGGTGATCTATATTGGCAAAATGCTACTTGGTGGGATGCACCGCATATCACTGAGGAAGATATTAAAAACATGTTAGCTGCTATTCCTGACTGGCAAGTTCAGATGCGTTCAAGAGGCGAACCAGTAATGGGTAGTGGATTAATTTATGACGTATCAGATGAACAGATTCGTTGTGACTCGTTCCCGATCCCTGATCACTGGAGAAGAGTTGCTGGTGTTGACATCGGTATTACTCACGATACAGCAGTTGTTTGGTCAGCTTATGATCCTGACGGTGATGTTATTTATGTTTATGACGCATATCACGCAGATGGTGGAGTACCAGCCTTACACGCACACGCAATAAACGCGAGAGGTAATTGGATACCTGTTGTTCTGCCGCATGATAGTCAGAATATGGAGCGTGGAAGCGGCATGTCCGTAGCCCAATATTACATTAATGCAGGTGTTAATGCGAAACATGAAACCTTCTATAACAAAATTGGAATGGATGGTAAGAAGAACAACTTTGTAGAGCCGGGGATTATGGAGATTCGTGAGCGTATGAAGACAGGACGATTCAAAGTCTTTAATCATTGTCACAGAATCTTTGAAGAGAAGGCTCGCTATCATCGTAATGAAGGTAAGATTGTTAAGACCTTCGATGATACTATGGATGCCATGAGATATTCAGCTATGTCTGTTACTCATCGTGGTGTTTCTAAGAACGATGCGAACCACGGTTACACTTCGGCGTACAACGATAATATCAGTCGCTGGAATAGTAGCTATTAATTTTAGAGGGGAGGATTGTTATGGCAAATATAGCCTGTACAAGTAATCCCCTTTCTTTTCGGTAGGGAATAAGAGACGGCACTCTCCCTGCGACGCTGAAAAATGCAAGCCATCGAACAAATATATTTTATATAAGGAGAAGTGTGAATGAGTCTTGTACTTACGGAAGACCAAAAGGGCGAGTTGAAAGTTGTCTTAGATAGACACCGCAACTATGCACAAGATTACATGAACACAGCGATGACCGGTTACGCCCGTGAAGCGTGGGAATATTACTATGGAAACCTTCCTGCTGCTGTAACGGCTGGCGGTTCTAAGTATGTTGACCGCACTGTATGGGAAACTGTAAACGGTACACTCCAAGACTTACTTAATGTTTTCACCACAGGTGAGGATGCTGTAGTTTTTGCCAGCGTAGACGAGAGAGATAGCGACGCAGCTAAGATTGCAACACAGACAGTAAACCAAATCTTACTCAGAGATAACGATGGGTATAATATTTTACAATCTGCGTTGAAAGAGTGCTTAGTCACTCGTAACTCTTTTATCAAACGTTATTGGGATGTTGAATCTAAATCGATGACTGAATCGGTTGAAGGTGTAAACCCGCAAGAACTTAATGCTTATATTAAAGGTCTTGAAGATGCTGGTGTTCGTGACATTGATGCTACTATTTTAGTAGATGAAGAAGAACATCCAGAAGGTTTGGTAGATGCGACAATCAGCTACGTCCTAGATGTAAAGCATGTTCGTGTAGAATATACACCAATTGAAGAAATCCTAATTGATGAATATGCAACAAGCATCCAAGATGCAACATATTTTTGTCATCGTACTCGGAAGTCTAAACGCGAATTACTTGATATGGGATTTCCAGAAGACCAAATCGAGAGTATGAATGAATACTATCCTAATGAAGATACCAATAGAACCACTGTTACTTGGGCACGTACTGACTGGCGTGTTGATTTAGATAATGACATTGGCACAGACAGCCAAGACTTAGCAGCGAGGATTTGGGTTTATGAACATTATGTACGTACTTCTTCTTTGGACGCACATGAAAATGTTAGGCTTTACCAAGTGTTTGAAGCTGGCAACATTATCTTGGAAGTTAATGAAGTAAATGATATTCCGTTTGAAACTTTTACACCATATCCAATTCCGGGCGCAATCTTTGGTGAGTCTATTTATGACATTACGAAAGATATTCAAGATCTTCGTACAGCTATTATCCGTGGTTATATTGATAACGTCAATAATGCTAACTATGGACGATACACTGCTATCCAAGGTGCTTACGACAGACGCTCTCTGTTGGATAACAGACCGGGTGGTGTGGTTGAAATGGAACGAGATGGGGCAGTTAATCTTTTCCCTTACCATAGCCTTCCTAACGGGATTGATCAGTTACTTGGAATGACTGATGAAGTAAAAGAAGTTCGTACTGGTGTTACTCGTTTAGGTATGGGTATTAACCCTGACGTATTCAAGAATGATAATGCTTATGCAACTGTTGGCTTGATGATGAATGCAGCACAGAACCGTATTCGTATGGTCAGCCGTAACATCGCTAATGGTGGTATGACTGGATTAATGAAATCTATCTATAAACTATTCAGAGAGAATGGTGAGAACCCTCTTACTATCCAAACATCTCGTGGTTTAGTACAGATTAGTCCTAAGCAATTACCTCCTCGTGAGAACATCATTACTAGCGTAGCTATTTCTCCAAGCGAGAAGCAGCAACGTGCTCAGAACTTAATGACTATTAAAGCTATGCTTCAACAAGACCAAACACTTGCTCCTCTGTTTACTATGGAACAAGACAGATATATGACTTCTGAGATTATGAGTCTGATGGGTGTATCTGATGTGCATAACTATATCATGCCATTAGAACAATATCAGCCACCTCAACCAAGTCAAGCTGAAATCCTTCAACTGCAACAACTGCAAGGTCAAGTTAATTTACTTAACGCTAACGTTGAGAAGTTACAACATGACGGTATGTTGGCAGAGAACAAACTTGCATTCGAACAACAGAAAGCTGCTGATGAAACTCAACAGAAGAATGTTGAACTCCAATACAAGCAAGAAGAATCGGCTGATAGAATGTCTCTTGAAAACCGTAAGGCAGACAATGAAGCAACTGTTGACCAGATGAAACATAACTTAGCATTGATGCAACAACAAGTTCGTCAGTACGAAGCAACCCTCAAGGAGCTTGAAATCAACCTGAATGGGCAGCTAGAAGCGCACAAACTTGTACATAGTGCTAACCAGTCATATGAGTCCTTAAGGCTACAGAGCCAGTCTCAGAAGCAATCAAAAGCATCTAGTAATAAATCTTCGAAAAAAGATGATACTAATGCAGAAGATTGATGAATGAATAAGGAGTATAAAATTTGAAACATGAACAAAAGGCGGCTTTGGCCGCCATTGATTCTAACGGAAGTCTTTCAGCAGCATTAGAGGCATTAAAAGAAAAAATCTCTAGGGAGATAGTTATTACTCAACCTCAAGAGAAAATTAAACGCGAAGACTTGTACACGCAATACCAATTGATTGGCAGGCTAAAAGAGGTCATCAAAGCAGCCATTAATGAAGCTGAGGATAGTAACTGATGCCACAAGATAATTTTGAAATTTTTATGCAACTCGATGATTTGAAACCATCTTTCGAAAAAGATTTAGAATCTTATCGTGCTAGTAAAGAACCAGAGGTTGTGATTGAAGAAGAGCCAGAAGAATATGCTGATGACGGTGTAGAAGGTTTTGAATCAATTGATGATAACAACCCGGTCTTCGAAGATGAAGAAGGTTTTGAAGCTTCTGATGAAGACGAATCAGATGAGACAGAAGATGAAACTGAGGAAAATGAATCTGAGGATGAAACCGAAGAGGAAGAGACCGAAGAAGAGTCAGAAAGTGATGAGTCTGAGGAATCAGAAGAATATGAAGAAGGTGAAGCTGTTGATGTAGATTACGATACAGTTATTACTCTTCCAGACGGTCGTGAGATGACCATTGAAGAACTCTCTACTGGCTACATGAATGGTAATGAACTTACTCAGAAGATTGAAGAGTTTAATACTCGTGCTCAAGAATTTGATTCTCGTGCTTCTAATCTTAAGAATGTTCTTGACCTAGCCCAGCTTGAAGCTGACAGAGTTATTCAAGACTACGAAGGTTTTGATTGGGATACACTTGCTAAGACAGACCCACAGGCTTACGTAGAAAATAACAGATTCCTTGAAAGATACAAGGCACGTAAAAACGAACTCGTACAGGCGCAGCAACGCTTACAGCAGGAAGCTGAAACCAAAGAGCAAGAAGCGTATCGTGCTCGCAGTGTAGAGTGTGTTCAGGTACTCCAGAAGTCAATTCCTAATTGGGGTGAGAACCTCTATCAAGAACTTTTGCAATATGCAATTGATATTGGTGCATCTGAGGAAGAGATTCTTAAAGAGAACCGTCCTTCGGTATTCATTGCTTTGCACAAAGCTTATCAGTTTGATAAAGGTGCTCAGCGTGTAGTAGCGAAGATTAAGAAAGTTGGTGCTCCGAAGAAAGTAATGAAGTCGGGTTCCAAACAAGCCAATACTGGCGATAAAAAAGCAGCCGCCGCTAAGGCGTTTTCAGAGGGTCGTTTGTCTCATCAAGATGCATTTAATCATCTGTTAGACTAATGACTAAAAATAAAAGTTATGATAGGAGATAAATAATATATGGCTACTTTAGTATCATATGATCAGAACGGTAAAAAACTGTCGTTCGCAAACTGGATTTCTATGATCTCTCCAGAAGATACCCCATTCGTATCTATGACTGGTAAAGAGTCTATCAACCAGACCCTGTTCCAATGGCAGACTGATAGTCTTGCTGCTGTGAACGAGAACAACGCTGTTGTTGAAGGTTCGGCTGCTGTAGACGGTACTCTGGGTTCAACCACTGTACTGAACAACGTAACTCAGATTCTACGTAAGGTTGTTAAAGTTTCTGATACCGCTAACACTCTGGCTAACTATGGTCGTGGTCGTGAGTTGATGTATCAGATGGAAAAAGCTGGTAAAGAAATCAAGCGTGACTTGGAAGTGATTCTGCTGTCCGATCAAGCTATGGTTACTGGTTCTAGCACTGTTGCTCGTAAGACCGCTGGCTTCCAAGCTCTGGTTGCTGCTCTGAATGCAGTTGACCCGGATACTGGTGCAGTAGTTCACAAAGAAACCGCCGCTTCTGGTGTATTCACCGAGAATGAATTGTTTGATATTACTCTCCAGTTGTACACTGCTGGTTCAGAAGCTGATATCATCATGATTCATCCTAAGTTTGCAACTCAGTTCGCTGAACTGCAAGAGAAGGGTGGTGCAGGTGGTGCTACTCGTGTTCGTCTGTTCGAGAATACTAAGCAGTTCATCAAGCAAGTTAACACCATTACTGACCCGCTTGGTCAGACTTATAAAATCGTTGTTAACCGTTGGATGCCAGAAGATGCAATTTACTTCTTCCAAGCTTCTGACTGGACTCAGATGGTTCTGCGCGCTCCTAAGCGTACCGAACTGGCTAAAGACGGTTCTTATGAGAAGTGGATGATTGAGATGGAAGTTGGTCTTCGTCACCGCAACCCATTCGCATCTGGGATCTTGAAGGTAAAGGCGTAAGCGTCCCTACGGGCGTTACGGTAGCTCCAGCAACTAATAACTTGGCTGTTGGTGCTACTCGTCAGTTAACCGCGACTGTAGCCCCTAGCGACGCACAACAAAGTGTAACATGGTCTACTTCCTCAGCAGCAACTGCAACTGTAGATGCTTCTGGTTTAGTAACCGCAGTAGCAAATGGTACAGCTACTATCACGGCAACTTCGACCGTAGACGGAACAATCAAAGGAACTGCAACTGTCACTGTAACTACTCCTGTTAGTGGTGTGACTGTAGCTCCTACGAGTGCTTCCATCGCAGTTGGTGCAACCCGTCAATTGACTCCGACAGTATCTCCTTCTACTGCATCTAATAAGTCTGTAACTTACTCAAGTTCAGCAACTGGTGTAGCAACGGTGAATGCTTCTGGTCTGGTGACAGGTGTTGCAGCAGGTACAGCAACTATTACAGTAACAACTGCTGATGGTGCTAAGACTGCTACTTCTGCAATTACAGTTACTGCCGCATAATACTAGCCCCTTCCAGAAATGGTTGGGGCTTTTTTGCGTTTATAGCACCAGTATACTATATCAGACAATGAATATAAACTAGACATTTATCGAGGAGAATCTAATATGGCGATGCCACTTGTACCCGCACAGATTCGTACTTATGGTGATTTAAAAAATGCCGTAGCCTTGTGGATTGACCGTGATGATGATGAGTTCGTAAACCAAATTCCTAACTTCATTAACTTCGCTGAAAAAGAAATCTACAGAGCGGTTAGAATCCCAAGGTTCGAAAGAGAAATCTACCTAAAAATTACTAATGGAATGGCTTATATTCCTACTGACCTGCTTCAAGTTAACTATATTATGAAAGCAGAAACTGGTCAAGTATTCAGAGTAACTTCTCTTGAAGAGCTTGATTGGCTTAGACGTGGTAAAACCACACACGGTACACAGTTTAATGAGAGTGAGATTGTTTGGGCTAAGAGTACAGGTAGATTCTACTTCTATCCTCCACTCAATGCAACAATTCCAGAAGGAACTGAACTGACAGGTAACGAAGTTCTTTGTTCTTATTACAGAGATACAGCAGAAATGACTAAAGACTCAGACTCTTGTGCAATTCTTACTATTGCTCCAGAGCTTCTTTTATATACTGCTCTTAAACACGCTTGTCTGTTTGTTCAGGATGATGCAGGTGTTCAGAAATGGTCGGCATTAGCGTTAGCTTCAATGACTGATATTCAGAAACAAGCTGATAATGCAGAATTCTCTGGAAGTCCTCTTGTTATACCTAACTCATATGACATGCTTGGTAGACGTTCTGCAATGTCTATTAACTATGGCGTAGATTATAATAGTTAAAGGAGAATTTTAATGGCAACTCCAGATAGAGGTTTAAGAGATAAAGCTCTAAACATTATCAATAACGTGGGTAACTATGGCCCATTGGATGCAACAATTGATTCCTATAAACAGGCAGCAGATTATGCAGACGATGCTAGAAAATATGCTGAGTTAGCTTTATCTGGAGTATCTGATTTAGAGACTCAAATAGAGAAAGTTACAGAACTGGCTACAACCGTAGATAGTTTAGAAGTTAAAGTAGAAGCCTCTTTTAATAAAGTAACTTCTTTAGATGTCGATGCTGTTGATGGTAGTTCTGCTTCTGCCGTTTATGATAAAGATGCAAATAAAATTCATTTTACTTTACCAAAAGGTGCAGATGGTAAGGATGGTACAAATGGAGAAGATGGTAAATCTGCTTATCAATCTTATTTGGACACTACTACAGATAACCCTAAGAAGACTGAATCTGAATGGATTGCTAGTTTAAAAGGGAAAGATGGTGTTGATGGAAAAGACGGTAAAGATGGGGCGAACGGAACTAATGGTTCTGACGGACGTTCTGCATATGAACTAGCTGTTATCGGTGGATACACTGGAACACTAGAAGATTTTAATAATCTCAATACTAAATCTCTTGATAAGAATCAGAATTTATCTGATCTGACTAATGTTGCTTCTGCTAGATCTAGTCTTGATGTCTATAGTAAGGAAGAAGTGGACTCAGATATTACTAATTTAAATTCTAGTATACAAACAAGTTTATCCGGTAAAGCAGCTAAAGGAGCTAACACTGATATAACTGCTTTGAGCGGTCTTACTGTTGCATTATCTGTAGCTCAGGGAGGTACGGGAGGTAAAACTGCTGCTGATGCAAGGACTGGATTATCTGCTGCTAAGTCTGGAGCTAATTCAGATATTACATCTTTATCTGGTCTAACTACCCCTTTAAGTATCTCTCAAGGTGGTACTGGATCTTCTACAGCATCGGATGCCAGAAATAATCTAGGTTTAGGATCAGTAGCAACCGAGTCTGTAGTACCAGTAAGTAAAGGTGGTACTGGTGCTTCTACAGCTACAGAAGCTAGAGATAATATAGGTGCAGCCTCTTCTGTACTTTTAAAATCTTTGTCTGATTTAGTTTCATCTATTTATATCTCTAAAACTCCATCAGGATATTTAAGAATACCGGGAAATGAATCTGTTCCTTCTGGTTTTCTTTTACAATGGGGAGTTTCAGCGGGCGATACTACAGTTTATTTTCCTACTGAATTTCAAATCGGATGCTTTGGAATCTCTGGGACTGTGCAAGCTTCTTTAGCTAATTATCTGTTTACTTTTATGTATGATAATTTAACTTCTGGAAGTTTTAATGCTCATCCTAGATTTTTAAATAATACAGCAAACCCTCCAATAATAGGTACTCCATCAGAGTCTTATACTTGGATTGCATGGGGAGTATAAAATGATAAGTTTTAAAAGGAATTTTCAATATCCTGTTATTAATTCCAGAAAAATGAGAAACAGCTTTTTTAGAGATCATGCAGCTAACTCTACTATCGTTAAATTTGGTAATAATTACTTAATGTATTTTAGAGGGATAAATGGAGGTAGTCCTAGCACTGTTGGTGTTTGGAGTTCTCCAATAAATAATTTTGATGGATTCACTTGGAATACCTCTCCTACAACTAATCCTATACTATCTGCCGGATCTTCGGGGTCTTTTGACGCTACTGGTGTTTTTGACCCTGTTGCCGTGGTATTTAATAATAAAGTGTATCTTTATTATATGGGAAATTCTTCTTCCAGCTCAATAGGATTAGCGACCTCAACAGATGGCTTATCATTCACTAAGCAGGGTGTTGTAGTTACAGGCGGAGGTTCTCCTATAGCTGTTGTAGATACATCAAATGTACTACATCTGTATTACACTAAGGGGAGTTCTACTGATGGCTGGTCTTATTATCACAGAAGCTCAACAGATGGGACTACCTTTGGACAAGAGTCTTTAGTCTTTTCTCCATCTAAAGTTAGTGGGAGTTTTGATCAGATGTCAGTAATAACAGGAAGAATTTTTTATAAATCCCCTTATTACTATTTAGCATACTCTGGTTCTTCCACTCACGATGATTATCCAGAAGGAATAGGATTAGCTAGATCTTCTGATCTATTAACATGGGAGAGGTATGAAGGTAATCCAGTTTTACTTAGAAATTCTTGTGGAACTTGGGATGAAGGTGGAATATGGAGTCCAGATATTATTGAATATAATGGTCAATTTTTTATGTGGTTTGAGGGAGTAGGGACTAATAGTACAGCAGGAGGATCAATATCAAATACTGCTAGGGATACGCAATATGGCGGATATGATACTAATGCCTTTAGCCAAATATTCACAGCTATAATGTCACCAAGTTCTAACCTATCTGAATGGACTTCTAATATTAGTGGTAACTATAAAATTAAAAATAGTCTTACTGGTAAATATCTTTATATAAATTCTGACGGTAAATTATCTAACTCTTCTAATAACTCTAGTAAATTCACTTTAAATAAGAAATCCAACGGATTTTACGACATAATAGGGTCTGATGGTGTTAATAAAGCATCTTCTGAGAATAACAGCAGGTCTTACGGATCTTATATAAAATTTGTAGCTTCCAGTACAGACCAAAGTCAAGACTGGTATCTAACAGAGGTGAGTAAAGGATTTTATCAGATTACAAACAGGTATAGTGGTATGGTGTTATCTCCAGAGAACGGCTCAGTTTCATCTGGTTCTTTAATAACTCAAAAAACTTTCACCGGATTTCCAAATCAAGTTTGGGAGTTAATACCTTACTAATAAGGAGACAATAATGGCATTATTTGATACAGGCGAAAATAATGTAGGTCAGTTTGGTGCTGATGATACTAATATTATTCGTTATAAACAAGCTGCTGAATATGCGGAGGACGCCAGACTATACGCTCTGGCAGCCGCAGAAGCAATGGTTGATGGAGATAACCTGTTAAACAGAGCAGAAGAAGTCTTACAGGAGGCCAGAGATATTCTGGCTACTGTTCAAGATATCAAAAATGATGTAACTGAACTGGAGACAAGAGTAAGTGCAGCAGAAGCTATCGCTAATGAAGCTGTAGCTAAAGCTCAGCAAGCTATTCAAGATACTGCCGGTATTATTGAAAGAGCTAAGTCCTATGCTGATGCGTCAGAGGCTAGTGCAAACCAAGCTCAAGGTTTTAGTTCTACTGCTCAAAACTATGCAACTGTAGCTCAAACTGCTTCTACTCAAGCTCAGGGATTTAGGAATGAAGCAGATGGTTTTGCTGATGAAGCAGAAAAACATGTAACAGAAGCTAACCAAGCAGTTACTAATGCCACAACTCAAGCAGACAGATCTAAAGCTGAGGCTGACAGGGCTGCTGAGATAGTAGCTAATATTCCCGGAAAAGAGACTATTGATGGGTTCTCTAAATTATATAAAAGCAAAAGTGATGCTGATGCCGATTTAGCTGAAAGAAATGTTGGAGAAAAAATCTTAGTTTGGGAGGAATCCAACTCTGTATATGCTTGGTACGATGTTACTGGAACTTCCAATAACAAAGCCCTTACTCTAAATACCACAGAGAAGAAATTAAAAACAGTTAACAACATTCAACCTGACAGTTCTGGCAACATTCAGGTAACATTGCCGGGAGGTAATCCATCTCTTTGGTTAGGTGAGACTGTGTTTTTCCAATATGATCCAGATAAGAATGTTAGCTATCCGGGTCTTCTTCCTCAAGATGGTAGAGAAGTTAATAGAGCAGATTATCCAGATTTATGGCAAGCTATAGCGGATAACTTTGTTCCTAGTGTTACCGAAGCTGTATGGCAATCAGGTAAAACTAACTGCTTCTCAACTGGTAATGGTACAACTACTTTTAGGGTTCCCAAATGGGATGGTGAAGTATTAAGAACCCCTAATTCTGGGGACGAGAAAGGTGAGATTGTTGCTCAGATTCCTTATGTTGTTACTGTTAATGGTGTAGCTCCTGATGATACTACTGGTAATGTTCAAGTAGATTTGTCCAGTTACGCCAAAACAAGTGATGTTACTTTAGCCATTAATAGTGCTACAGCTAATAAAGCAACAAAAGGTGCTAACACTGATATTACATCCCTAGCTGGTTTGACTACTGCTCTAAGTATTCCTCAGGGTGGTACTGGTGGTAAAACTGCACTGGAAGCTAGAACCAACCTAGGATTAGGTACTGCTGCTGTAGAGAATATTGTTCCTATATCTAAAGGCGGTACAGGTTCTTCTACTCCGTTTGGCACAGCGGCAAACACTTTTGCTCAAGGTAACGACGCTCGATTAAATAGTTTAGATGGAAAGTCTGGTGGTAAAATTTCTTCTGGTATTACTATAAATTCAGGGGGTCTAACAAGCGGAGGTCAAATCTTATCTGCTCAACATAATTCTTTCTCAACTGGAGGTCAACAAATACACCAAGGTGGGAAAATTTTTGGCTATAGTACAGAGTCTGTTGACAGTTTAGGTGATAGATATTGGGGGTTGTGGACTGAATACTCTGAGGGCGGTGCTGGTTACTTGCAACTCTTGTTTAATGTCGGATCTTTGCAACGTTATTGGACTTTTCAAGATTCAGGTAATGCGGTGGCGTCAGGTACTTGGAATAGTAACTCTGATAAAAGAATTAAGACTAATATAAAAACCATAGACAATCCGCTTGAGAAAATGGTTAAACTCAGAGGCTATACTTGGGATCGTTTAGATAACGCTCGCTCTGGACAAGGTTTTATAGCTCAAGAGGTTCAAGAGGTTTTCCCTAATGCTGTTTTTGATGGTGGTAATACTACGCTTAAAGATGGAACAGTTGTAGAGAATACTTTATCTGTTGATGTTACTGGCGCTGGTATCTCACTACATCACGAAGCTATTTTAGCTCTTATGAATAAGATTGAAGCACTTACAGAAAGAGTTGAAACTTTAGAACAACTTGCTGCTCAGAAATAAGGAGAATTAAATGTCTAGGGAGTTTATGCCAAAGTCTAGCGCCCTGATGCCGTATGTAGTAGTGAATAGAGACGCCGCAGTATCGGGCGTTTCCACTATTGATGGTGTAGCTGGAGCGATAGATTTAACAACTAAATATGTTCAAATAACAGATTATAACCAGAGGGTAGGATCTGTTGAAGCAAGAGTAACAACCAATGAAGGTGATATAAGTAATATTAAAACTTCTATCTCCAGCATTAATGGTAGTATCACTAGTATTAATAGCACATTAAGCAATAAAGCTTCTAAGGGTGTTAACTCTGATATTACCTCACTTACTGCTTTATCTGGCCCGCTCCGTTTAGGTGGTGACGCTGTTAGTGATTATGATGCTGTCACTTTGAAACAACTTCAAGCTTCATCTGGAGGTTCTGGTGGAGCTTCTATTACAGGGGTTATGAATAATTTCTTAGGTGCAGTAGAGTGGTTTAATGGGTCAAGAGCTAAACTTCCTTCTGGTCATTTAGCAGCAGATGGTCAACTGTTAAATCGTTCGGATTATCCTGATCTTTGGGCAGCTATTAATTCAGGTATTCTGTTATCAGTAGATGATACTACTTGGCTTAATGCTTCGGGAACTACCTACACAAATAGAGGTAAATATTCAACTGGTAATGGTAGTACAACTTTCCGTATGCCGGATTTAAATGGTATTCAATCAGGAAGTCTGGATGGTCTTTTCCTTTCAGCTTCTGCTAAAGCTAACTCCTCTACTAACACTCCAGCTAGAGATGTAGGTATTGTTTATAATCAATCTGCTCCTAATATTTTTGGTACAGTAGCAAACTTTAATAACATACAACTTAATGGTTCCGGTTCTGCTTATCCGATATTAAGCGGAGCTAGTGGAGCTTTTAAAATATATGACAGCTATTCTGATACAGCTTATGGCATTACTGCTGGAGGTAGTTTTAATTCTGGTAGGATAGATTTTTATGCTTCTAATAGCGATTCTACTTATGGAAATGCTGGTAAATGGTTAATTCCTAGATCTGTTGGAGGTATCTGGGTTATACGAGTAAACGGATCGTATAGCGCTGCTAATACCAACTTTAATGTGATTAACGGAGATACAACAACTCCTGCTAATGGAACTATTGTTTATGGTGGTGATGTTAAATCTGTTTATCAAATTGGTGGAGTGGATACTGCTACTGCAAGTTTCAGAGCTAAGTATTCTGTTGGTGGGGTTAAGACTGCCGAGGTTAGGGTTATAGATGGTTCAACTATAACTTCGTGGACTATGCCTGCTACTGCTGGTACTTTATTTGGTAGTGGTGATTTAACCGCAACTGCTTGGATTAACTTATCCCTACAGTCTAATTGGGCGGTAAATACTAATTCAAGGGCGGTATATAGAAAAGTTCTTGGTATAGTTTTTATCGATTTACATGCTAATGGTGGATCTTATTCAGACGGATCTCTATTAACAACGCTACCGAGTGGGTATAGACCTCCTGTAGATGTTCAGACTGTTCCTTTTGCTGTAGGTGCTGGTGGATCTATACCACCTAGACTTATAATTGGTAAAGATGGATCAATCAGGATCTATAATATGGGTGGCAATGGAGATTTACATTTAACAACATCTTTCTGCGTAGAATAATATAGGAGATATAAAATGAAAGGTCTATTAATTATAGCTCTGGCCAGTGTAATGCTGGCTGGTTGTAGTTCATCTAAATCATATACAAATCAAACTGGTCAAGCATCTGCATCTAGCTTTGGCAAAGGGTGTGCTGCTGCTAAAGTAGGTAAGAGTTTAGTTATTTCTTGCTCTGGTGAAGATGCTGTTAAGCTGGCTAAAATAATCCAGACTACTAGTGTTGATGAATAATGAAAAGGGTTCACCATAAAATTTGGTGGATTCTTTTAATAATGTTGTCTTTTTTAGTCTCAGGTTGTACGCACACATCAATCAAAGTAACACTTGAGAAGAATGGAAGATATATTGTTGAGACTAATGTCACCACCTTTGGTTGTATAAGTCATAAGAAGGGTACGGAGACCATATTACAGTGCTCGACTTATACAGAAAGTGAATAATAGGATAAAAGTAAAGGAAAGGAGGCTAGTATGCTAATAGATGCTCTGCCTCCCTCTCAAATGGACGTAAGCGATGAGGGAGTCGTTTATCTGATGAAGAGGGAAGGTAACGCTCCAGTAGCTTATCAAGACGTAGGTGGTGTTTGGACAATATGTACAGGTGCTATACTCGACTTAGAAAATAAACCTGTTGTTAGGGGTTTGAGATATAACCCACAGGAATGTTTACTGCTTTTAAGTAGAGATATTGCTAACCACAGTAAAGCTGTTCAGAAATGTGTTTATGTTCCATTATACCAATATCAGTTTGATGCTCTGACATCTTTTGCATTCAACATAGGTAATTATGCCTTCTGTGGTTCAACTATGGTGAAGTATTTAAATAAAGGTGATTATTCGGCAGCGTCTGACCAGTTTTTGAAATGGACTAAAGTTACCATCAAGGGTAAGAAAGTAACTTCCCAAGGATTAGTAAACAGAAGAACTTATGATAAAGCTCTTTTCGTTCAGGGTAAATATTAAGGAGGCCGATAGTGGCAATCGAAACGAATGCGGTAGTGGTTCAGGATTTAAATCCTCAATACCCTTACCCTACAGATTATCTCTCGGAAGGTGATGATCATTTAAAGCTGACTAAGCAAGTTTTAAAGAATACCTTTCCAACAGCAACAACTCCACTTACTACAGAGTTTGGGGTTTTAAATCAACTACCAAATTATTTATCTTTTACAACTGAAACTGTTAGTGGTGCTCAGGTTAAGGTAATTGATTTAAATGATTCAAAGATTAAGAATGGTACAGCAGGTACATCTGATACAGACTTCACTGTTCTTAAGCAAGTAAAAGATTTAATTACTACAGCTATTAAAAACATTTATCCTGTTGGTTCTTATTGGATGACTGATAGTAATTCTAACCCAGCCGATATCTTTGGCTTCGGTACTTGGACTAAGATCACAGGTATGATGATGGGTTCTGGTACAGTACAACCTACCGGTTCTATTCCTAATCAATCTGCTCGTACTTTTACTACAGGGGAAAGAGGTGGTAGCTTCTCTAAACAGATAGTTGTTGGTAACATTCCTCTGATTACGTCTGATTTCTCTAATAATGGAATCACGATGACATCTGCTGGTAATCACTCACACAGTTTAACTATGAGAAACTATCGTATCAGTATTGATGACACTATTGGTGGTGTATTTGGTAATGCAGAAACTCCTGCAACATATCAGACTAATGCTGCTGGTGATCACTATCACAATCTTCAAGGTACTCTGAGAATTGGTACACCTTTGGAGAACCAAGCACCTTTAGATGTAATGCCTCCATATGTAGTAACTAATATTTGGAAAAGAACGTCATAATAAAAGGAGATAACCTCTATGGCTCAGTATCAAATAAAAAATCTAGGGGCTGTAGGGGTTGTTGCTGATATATCTGCTACCGACTTACCTCCAAACGGTTTTACCGATGCTAATAATGCAAGGTTCGTTGATGGTCGGGTTATGAAGATTGGCGGCAATTCCCCTATATCTTTTGTAGAAGAGGATAAAGATATTGTTCCTTTATCTATTCTCCCAATGCCTTTTGATTTTTTTACTGGAGGCAACAGCTTTAATGTTGTAGGAACCTCAGATAGTCTTTATAAGTTAGATAACAATTCCCTAACTCGTATTAATAAGTTCACCCCTTATAGAACTACGTCAGGAACTTCATCTATTACTGTAACTCCAGTGGTAGAGGGTATCTCTATAACTGAAAGCTTTGTTCAGATTAAGTTAGGAGAAGAGCATGAAATAGTTGCTACTGTAACTCCTGATGGTGTTAGAAATGTAGAGACAACTTGGACAGTAAGTAATGAAAGCTATGCTACTATTACTCCTAATCCAGATGACCCATTAAGAGCTACAATAAAAGCTAATAATGATTATACTGGTAATGTGACTGTGACTGTTAGGACAGGTAAAGACGGACAATTTTGGGATAATGTTGTAGTTAATATAACCCCCAATGTTGATAGTATCTATTTAGATAAATCTCAACTACAAATTAGGAATGGTAATAGTAATACACTTACTGCTGCATTCAACCCTGCGAATCCATCTGACCAAAACGTTACTTGGGTGTCCAGTGATTTGTCAGTAGCTAGTTTTACAATCAACCCTGATAATCCTTTACAGGTTACGGTTAATGCCTTAAGAAGAGGTAGCTGTACAATAAGTTGTTTCTTGACTAATACCCCAACATTAAGAGCAGATTGTCCTGTACAAGTTATATCTGCTGTTGATTATATCTTCTTAGATAAGTCAGCTATTACTACCAACGTAGATAAAACTGATACTTTGACTGTAGGATATTATCCCGCTGATACAAATAAGAAGGGTGTGACTTGGAGTGCCCCTGTAGGCTCAGATGTAGTTAAGATTGTTGGGGAAGGTGATACAGTAACCCTGCAATACTTGAAAGTTGGTATTGCTCAAATCCAAGCAACAGCTAATGAGGGTGGAAGTACAGCAACTTGTACAGTAACTGTAAGAGCTTCTGGAATAACATTCTCAGCTTTATCTGCTTCTAAATTAGCAACTAGAAGTTTATTCTCTTTTAGTAGTGTACTTGCAGCTACTCCTATTGTATCTAAGGTTGAGATTGACAAACAAAATCTTGATATGGATGTGGGAGATACTGAAACACTTACTGCTGTGGTAACTCCTTCTGGAATACCTAACTTGAAGTATAAATGGACAGTAAACAGAAATGGTATTATCTCATACACTACCAGTGACAAAAACACTTTAGACATAACTGCTGCTAAGAAAGGTAATGTAACTGTTACAGTTACTGTATCAGATACTAGACAGGAAGACTACTCAGTAACTCCTGACACTACTTGGTATCATACTGTCATATCTAACTGCGCTGTTGCTACTTGTAAGAGACATATACCACAGGTAAAGGAATTCAATAAAGAGTATTTTGAAGACTTGCCGGGATGGGGTGATCAAACTCAAGTGGATGCTAATGGCAATATTTCAGTTAAAAACTACTCTTGGTTCTCTGAGAGATTAAGAGCTTTTAATAACAGATTATTCGCTTTAAATATGACAGAGACTAACTCGTCTGGTGCATCTATTCATTACCCCTTAAGACTAAGATGGTCTAACTTCGCAGAGGAGAATGCTGCTCCATTCCTTTGGGATGATTTAGCTGACTTAAGAGATCCTGATAGCAACTCAAACACTGAGGGAACTATCGAGGCGCTCAAGAATGGTTATGCAGGATATATTGACTTAGCAGATTCAAACGGTGGTTTGATAGATATGCTTCCTCTTAAAGATTATCTTTTTGTCTATACAGAGTTTGAAACATACGTAGGCACTCCTACAATGAACGCATATCAACCTTTCCAGTTTAAGAAGCTGTTTAATGATTCTGGTATCCTAGCACCTGAGTGTGTTACTGAGGTAGAAGGTAGTCACTTTGTTGTAACACAGAACGATATAATCCTTCACAATGGTGCAACTAAAAAATCCATAGCATCTAACAGAGTTAAGAATAAGATTATTAGCGAGATAAGTCAAATTAATCCTGCTGCTACTCAAGTTCATCTTCACTCTGATAAGAAAGAGGTTTGGATTCTTTATGTAGCTCCGGGATCTTCTAAAGATAGTTGGGCTTGTAATAAAGCTGCTATTTGGAACTATGAGTTTGATACTTGGTCATTCTGTGACATTCCTTACAGTTATGATATAGCACTTATAGATCCTCCTATCCTTGAAAGGTCTGCTACTTGGGAAGATGTTTCTATGTATACTTGGGATAGCGACTTTGCTAAACAAACCCCTTGGCAGAAAGATACAAGTAACTTTCATAAAAGGATTACTGTTGTTGCTTCTGCTGCTAAAGGTTTTTATCAAGTGGATATAGGCGCTTATAACCATCTATGGAATCCTGATACCCCTGATGTAGTAACTCAAGTCCCTCTTAAGATGTGGACAGAAAGATTTGGCATTGACTTTGATAATCTAACTGATGAATGGAATCAAAAACATGTTAATACTTTTAAACCACAAGTAACTGGTAGAGGCACTATTCAGTTTGCTGCTGGAGGTACTCAGTATACAAATGAGAAAGGGCATAACCACTCTATAAGAAATTATACTGCTGGTAGTTCAAGACAAGTCAGTGTTAGGCTTAATCATCCATACTTGTATTACGAGATGTATGATGAAGATCCAGACTCAACTATCGCTATCAACAGCTTGATTATAGAATATGTGGTTGGTGGTAAAAGATAAGATTCGGGGAGGCTAGTCCTCCCTTTTCTTTTATGGAGGTTTTATGGGTGCTAATGGTAATAGGATTCAAACGCTAAGAAGTAATGCCACTCAACCTTACAGTGTAGGATTTCTTAACGAAACAGATAGCGATAAATATAACGTTGCTGTCTATGATGAACTAAATAAAATTAGTACATCAACCAATCAAATGTTTCAAGCTATAGATGATGTTAATAAAGAGATTGAGAATAGGACTAAAGCACTTCAAGCTTTGAATTTACAAGTCAACTCTGCTATGGATAAGGTTTGGTTGGAGTTAGGTAGTGTTAAAGTTGAATTAGGGAAGAATATAACAGTCAGTGATATCATCGGGCCTGATGGAGAAAAGCTTGATGGGATTTTGGATGGTATTCAAACTACCATTAATGCTACTAACGGAAAGATAACAACTATTCAAGGTGAACTCGTCTCTGCCAATGAAAGAATAGATGGTGTTATCACTCAAGTAGATACAATCAGTGGATCAGTAAGTCAGATTATTGGTGAGATAACTGATATCAACGGAACGATTCAAACTATCACTGGTCAAGTATCTAATGCTCAAGCAACCGCTAATGAGGCTTTAACTGTAGGTCGTGATGTTGATGGGAAGTATAACGCTCAGTGGGGAGTTAAAACTAATGTTGCAGGGCTACAAGGCGGTGTAGGTTTTTATAATGATGGGACTACTACATCATTTACAGTTAACGCTAACTCAATAATCTTTACTGATGGCAGTCAGACTGGTGGAACACCTTTCCAATTATCTAATGGTATCACTCAGATTAAAAATGCTGCTATTCAAGATGGCTCTATAACTAATGCTAAAATTGCTAATGCTTCTATAGATAATGCTAAGATAACTAATGGTGCAATTACTAATGCTAAGATATCTGGAGCTATCTCTTCTGATAACTATAATGGTTATGTTGGATGGATTATAGATAAGAATGGTGGATTTCAATTAGGCAATGCTGATGGTTCTGGAAGGGTATTGCTTAATGGGGACGGTTTATCCGTACTTGATGCTGCTGGTACATTAAGAGTTAGAGTCGGGAGGGTATCATGAGTTTTGGTTTAACTATACTTCCAGATGATAATAGAAAGTATATTGATATAAGTACATCAAGTAGGGTTCTCTCCAGTCTAGGGAGATACAGTGTTTATCCCACTGGAGGTATTGGTGATAACGTTAGGCAGGATGTAGGAATAACTTCTAAGGTAACAGGAGGTGTTGCTGTTGCCATACCTACAAGAGCAGTTACTTTAGCTTTAGGCGGAAATTTCCCTAGAGTAAATGTTTTGACTGGTATTAATGTTTCAGGTTCAACAATGAGTGTATATGGTAAACAATCTTTTACTGGATCATCCGGGCCTAACTATTATGATATTAGTTTATTTGAAATACCTAATGCTAATTCTGGATTAGAAGCTTATGGTATAGCAATGTATGATTCTGTTAACTTTCTAGCCTTAACTGATGTAAGTCAGTTTGGATATGTCACTTATGTAAATACCATAGATATAAATGGAGCTTGGTCAATACCAGACTCTGTTCCAAACAAAGGCTCTTGTGTAGTGTTTGCAAGATGGAATAATGGGGCAACTCCTATATATCACGATAGAGATGCGGGACAACTTCAAACATTCACAGGTTTTTCTTCTGCAAGTGGTTCAGTGCAAGGGGGTTTTGTTGGAGGGGTTCAGGTTGTTATTGTCTCTACTGGTTTTGTTCCGTCACCCCCTGCTAGCGGATATGGTATTGTTATAAGAAATGCAAGCGGTGTTATAACTTATTCCTCTAAATATGCTCCTGTTATTTGGAGAGGCGGTTATTTTGGTGTTCCCGGATATGTAGAGAATGATACAGGAGGAGCCTCTAAGATTCAGTGGATTGGCTCAAGTGGTAATGTCTCACAACCTATGGTTCCTATTGGAAGTTATGGTTTTCAATGTGGTGATTATTCAACTACAGGAACTTATCCACAGAAGGTTGCCCTTTATTCTGGATTACTTATGAGTGGTAACTCTATTTCTACTTATAGGGCTAAATCTGCTGGTGCTTCTGTTTACTATTATCAGTATCCAGTGAGAGCGCAAATGGGATATAACCTACCGTGCTTGGATGCATCAGATTATTTCTGATTTGGAACTATATTGTAACAGTAGGGATGAATAATATATAGAAACTTTAAAGGAGAGCTAGATGACTATTCAAGCTAATTACGGAGCACTGATAAACAATGCTTCGGCTAGATATGGTATTCCAGCAGAACTTATCGCATCTGTAATTAAGACAGAATCTAGTGGTAATCCTAATGCAGAATCAGGCACTGGCCCCGTTGGCTTAATGCAAGTCAGTAGGGCTGTTGCAAAAGATTATGGTTATGATCCTCAAGATAGATATGATCCTGCTAAGAATATTGAAATGGGTGCTAGGTATCTAGCAGATAACTTAAGAACCTTTCAAGGTAATGTTCCTAAAGCTTTACTAGGATACAACCAAGGGACAAACGGAGCTAAACAAATACTAGCTGGTAAGAAAGATTTACCAGATGAGGGTTGGAGATATATTCGTAATCCAAACTTTAGAAACTTTGTTTCTTCTAATGTTCCTTCTCAGTATTCAACTGCTGAGAATATTGATGATGTATTAAATCCTGTGGCTGCTTTACAGTCTAGGAAACCTTCTGACCAGTTTAGTCCTGCTCTGTTAGACAGGAATGTTGCTGCTGGAGCGCCTAATCAAGCGGAAGCTCAGATGGGTTCTGCTTTACCTATTACTTCTCAGTATGCTCCTAATACAGAAGATAACAATCAATCACAATGGGGTAATGCTGCTCTTGCTGCTTTATCCACTTTAGCTAATAGACAACCAACCTCAAAAACAGTGATAGGAAATACTGGTGTGAGTTCTGGTAACTCTGGATGGAATAACGATACAAGACAAGTGATGGGAATCCTTAGTCGTATTGGTGCTCCTACTTGGACTCGATAAAAGGAGAATGATATGGGCCTTTTCGGTGGCGCTGCAACTACTAAAACTAGTGTAAAGCCCTCTCAAGGTGTTGATGATCTGTTAAGACAGATTGCTAGTATGACTAATAACATGGACGTAGGTTCCTACATTAATCATCAGGTAGCTGGACTCAATGATACTCAACGCAATGCTTTAGACTCTTTGACTAATAACTCAGCTTTGAATCAAGTATCCAATATGTATGGTGGATTGACTCAACAAGGTATTAATCAATATGGTGATGCTAATCAACTGTTACAGAGTATAGCTGGAGGTGGTGTTACAGGTAATGATGTAAACAACTTCACTAGTTCAATGCTTGGTAATCAACTAAATAATAAATCAATTGCTCAAGGTACTAGCGCTGGTAATGCTGCTGCTAGTTTGGGTGGTGGTGCTGCTGTTCGTGCTGCTAATAGGGCTAACACTAACAATATTAATGCCATCACTAATAATACTAGACAGCAATCATTGAATGGGTTAGGTGCTAATGTTCTTCAAGGAAATAATGCTGCTAGTCTTTCATCTGCTGGGTTACTTAGTGGTATTGCTAATTCCAATATTAATCTCGGTAATCAGTCTGCTTCTTTATCTCAGAATGCTATGACTAATGCCCTTAATGCTGGTAATCAAATGCAAAACCAAACTCAGAAAGAATACCAGAATAACTGGCAGAATCAGATGGGAGCACAACAGTTCGATTGGAACCAGCTAAACAATAAACTCAATGTACTTAATTCACTGAGTCCGATGGCTGGATATGAAATGACAGGATCTACTCCCGGAATGGGTCAAGGTCAGCAAATTCTTGGTGCTACTCTTTCTGGCTTAGGTACTTATGGTAGCCTAGGTGGTTTCTCTGGAACTGGTAATAAGAATTTAGCAGGTCAATATACTAACCAATGGTTTAATCAGGGCGGTACTGGTGCTTTGAATGGTTTATTTGGATAAGGAGAAAATAGATGGGCTTATTCGGTGGAGGTAGTAAGACGACTACCAGCCAGATGACCAGACCAGATTACATTCAGAATATGATTAACTCGTTAACTAATCAAGTTAATAATACTTCTAATGGAAGCTATGTCAATCAACAGTATGCTGGCTTAAATCAAACTCAACAAGATGCTTTGAATGCTCTGATTAATTCAGACCAATTAAATAAACTGTCTGGACAATTAATTTCCGGTGGCCAAGATGGTTTGAATACTTTAAACAGTGCATATTCACAAATACAATCCCTAGCTAATGATGGTATTAATGCTGATAAGATTAACAATCTTGCTGGTCAATTATATGACGGTAATTCTGTTCAAGCAGCTATTGATGCTACTAACTATGGGACGAAACAAAATTTAGCTAAGAATCAGTTAACTAACATTGCTCAGCAGACTATGCAAGATGGTGCTGGCGGTAGTGCTGCTAGAATGGCTAAAGATAATGCAAGAACTGCTGCTCTAAGTCAGATGCAGAATGATGCAAGCAATCTAACCAATGAAGCTTATAATAATGCTGTAAACCAAGCTAACAGTATTCTCTCTGGTAATAGACAGAATCAGTTTAATGCTTTGGGTGCATTGGCTCAGAATGGTGCTCAACAAGCTGGGCTTGCTGGAGTTGGTGCTAATATGGCTAACCAAGCAAATCTTAACGCATTGGGTGCTGGTAATATCATGCAACAGAATACTCAGAACAGTCTTAACAATGACTACCAAAATGCTATGTATAAACAGAACTACGATTGGGGTCAAATTCAGAATATGCTTAATGCAGCTTCTGTTTTAAATGGTGCTCAGGGTATGACAACTACTAGTAAAACTTCTGGTGGTGGTTCAGGAATGTTGGGTGGTGCTATGAGTGGTGCAGCCGCTGGTTCTGCTTTCGGCCCTTGGGGTGCATTGGCGGGTGGTGTTATTGGTGCAGCAGCATCATCTTAAGGAGAAATGATGGATACAATCTATTCACAGAGAACTGGCGCTAGCATGGCTATGCCTCAAGTCTCAACCAATCCTATGGCTTCTGCTCCTACTCGTAATAGAGTTGATATGAATAAGCTACAGGATTATCTTAGAGCTAACAGGGGGATGGTTCCCCCTACTCAGGATGTTCAACAACCTCAAGGTATTGACCTTCAAACCTTAATCAATAATGCTCAGGCTGATAATCAGGCTATTCAAAGACCTGACTATGACATTAATCAAATGCCTCAGCAAGCCCCTCAACCACAACCGATTGATGTTAATTCTCTATTAAGTCAGATTGCTGGTCAAGGCAGTTTATCAGGGATTGATGCTGGTCAACCTCAACCAACTAATGCTGGCCCAGAAGCTTTCGATAACGAACAGTCTATGGAACAGAATGGACTACTTCCAACTAATGCTCCTAAAGAGATTACTCAGAATCCTACTAATGATGTTACTCAGTTCTCTCAGGGTGCATTACAGAAAGGTTTAGCTGGAGTTGATATCGGTTTACAATCCAGAACCGCTTCTAACCCTATGGCTGCTGCCACTCAGGATTTAGATGCTAATCGGATTAAATCTGATATGGCTAAGATTGCTGATTCTAAAGATCCTAAAGCTACTTGGCAAGACGTTAAGAAAGATCCTTTCTATAAGAACTCTAACTTCTACACTGGTATGATGAATGTTGGTCTAGCAATTATGTCTGGTGCTAATCCAATGCAAGCATTCCAAGCTGGTTCTCAAGCAATGACTAATGCTGATATGAAAGACCAGTTGAGGGGTAATAGAGATTATCTGATGCAGATGTATACTCCAGATTCAATTGCTGCTGCTACTGCTGCTGGTGATCCTACTTTACTGAAACAGAAAAGTATGTCTGATGAAGATAAGTTGGCTGCTGAGAATGCTATTTGGCAACAAAGAAATGATATTGCTAATAAGCAAGAACAGACTAGAGCGGTTAGGGATAATGAGTGGGCTAATCAGCGTCAGGATAAGATGTTGGCTGGACAAGAAGCAAGTTCTAATAGAATGCTTCAACGTCAGAAAGATTTACTCGATTATAAAGCTGAACTAGGTAAGCAAGGTGCAGATGCAGATATCTATGGTGGTCTTTCTGCTCGTCAAGTTGCTCCTATCACTGCTCAGTTTAGAACAGCTATCAATCAGAATGCTACAAAAATGATGGCTTTTAATAAAGGTGAGAGATTGATTCAGCAAGCATCTGATGCTCTGGATTCAGGAGATTATAGTAAAGCTTCTGCTGCTTATCGTGAAGCTCAGGATGAGTTGGCTCGTGGTACTCTTGGTTCACAAGGTATGCTTGATCATGAACGTCGTGATGCTTTAACAGAGTCTCCAGCATTCTTAACAAGAAAAGCAAACCAAGCTTCACTTCAAGCTGGATTAGGCCCAACGAGACAAGGCTTATCCTTTATGAAAGATCAGATTAAGTTGGCACAAAACGCTGAGCATGATGAACTTAATAAGCGTATGGATATCTCTGTACAAAGATTGATTGAAGCTGGTATGCCAGAAGATAAAGCTAGAAGATTAATCACTTCTTCTGTATCACTTGGTTTCGGTACAGGAAGTGGCCCTAATACTCCTAAGAAGCAAGGTGCTTTAAATAGTGATGATAATTCTTGGATGTATTCACAATAAGTAAAAGGAGGGAGCTAATGGCTTCTTTAAAAGATTGGAGTGAAATTACAGCATCTCCTATCTATCAAAACGCTAGTGATGACCAGAAAGCGGAAATGGAAATTAAATATAAAAATGCTGGGGGAGTAATCCCTCAAGCATCTAATAATGATTCCACGCTTCGTCAAATTGGCAGCTTTGTTGGAGACGCTGTTCAATCTGGTGCTAATACAGTTAGCCATGATGTTGCAAGAGGCTTGGCTGGATTAGTTCAGATGGGAGATAGGGCTGCTAATGCCGCTTTAGGTATGGAGCCTAGCTCTCTTTCTGCTTATGGTAGAAGAATGGAACAGAATGCTGACTCTACTTATAAAAAGCGTCAAGATGAAATTAAAAATGATTCAGCTAAAACTGTAGGTGAATATGGCGGTCGTTTAGTTGGTGACATTGGTTCTATGATTGCAGCACCTCAAATTGCTATTCCTGCAATTGCTGCTCGTGAAACTGGTAACGCTTATGCTAATCAGAAAGATGGTGAAGAAAGTTTAGTTGATGCTGTTAACGTTGGTGGTGCTAACTACCTTGCTAACTCATTACTCCCCGGTGCTGGTAGTCGTGTTGCAGAAGGTTTGCTTGGTCGTTCAATGGAAGTGGCTAAGGACGCTGGAAGAAATGCTTTGGTGGGTGCTGGAGGTGGATTAGCTACAGGTGCTGCTAGAGAAGCTAATGATAATCCTAACGCTGATGCTGGGGATATTATTGGCGGGGCTTTAGAAGAGGGTGCTACTAATGCTGCTTTCGGTGGTGCTTTTGGTGCTGCTTCTAATCTTCTGTCTCGTGGTGGTAAAGCTGCTCAAGCTGTTACTGAGAACATCACTCCTACTTCTCAGAGAAGAGTTGCAGATCAAGCAGAGCAAGTTGCTAATGCTAAGACTACAGATGATTTAGTAAATGCATATGCTAACTCTGGTCAGTACAATGCAGTGCGTGGTAGTCAGATTCTTGCTGATAGAGGTGTTCCTCTTTTAGATAGTCGTCTTGCTAATGATGCTGATGGTATGGCTGCTTTCGGTAAAACAGAAAGTGATGTTATCAATTCTATGGATGCTCATAGAGATTCAGCTACCAATACAATGATTCCTTTTGTTACTAATAAAGCAGATAGCGGTAAAATGTCTGTTACTCGTAATGAAATTGAACGTGGTGGTAAGTCTCTTGTTGGTGATGTAACTACTAATCTGGATGCAACTAAGAATAATGTAGACCGTATGGTTGAGAAGTTAAATAACTATTACGGTGAAAGAGCTACAGATCCCGGCAGTTATGGTTCTGCTATCAGAGAAGAACTAACTCCAATCAATAACTTTAAACAGGCTTACGGTGATTATGTTACTGCCATGAAGCGTGATAAAGGTCAGGATAATAATACTTTCAATGAAACCTTAACAAGAGCTAAAGAAGCACAGGATGCTTTTGATGCTACTCCAGATTACTTTAAGAATGATTTCTTGAAACAGTATAAAGGTGTGGAAGGTTTTACAGAAGGTTTTAATCCTGTTGCACATGCTGCTGAATATAATGCTGCCTACCAACAACTTCATAATATGCATCCTAGTTTTAGAAATGCAACTACTAACCCAACTCAAGGAAGAAACGCTGATAACGTTCCTAAGAGTATTCTTGATGTTGTAGGAACTACTAAAGATGCATTGCTATCTGGTAGAGCACGTTCTAAGTTAAGAGCAGAGAAAGATAGAAACTTAGCTCAAGTGCAAGAGCTTGCAAGAAATGATTTGGCTGTTGCTAGAAGTCGTGATGCTACACAAGCTGCTAGACAGGAAATGGAATCTACTCCAATAGAAGATACCACACCTGAGATGCAATACAGTGAGCCAGAAGCTGCTCCACAAGAGCCAGTAGAGACTACTAGGCCACAACCAGACCAAACGCTTGTACGCTCTCCTAGACAGCCTGAGCCTGTTATTGACCAACCTGTACCTGAGCAAGAAATAGTTGCTCCTACTAGAGAGCCAGACCAACTGTTGACACGTAGACCAGAAAGACCTGAGCCAGTAGCTGAACAACAGCCTGCTCCTGAAACTACTGTGACGGAAACTCCTGAACCTGTTCAGAGAGAAGTTGATCAAGAGATGGTAAGAACCCCTAGACAGCCTGAAAGACAGGAACCGGTAGTACAGGAAGAAGCTCCTGTTGAACCTGTAAGAACTGTAGATCAAGAAATGGTTAGAGAACCTACTCGTCCTACTAGAGAAGAAACTCCTGTAGAAGAACCTGCTCCAGTACAACAAGAAGCTCCTGCTGTAGAGCAACCTAGAGAAGTAGACCAGACGCTCGTCAGACGTCCTGAGAGGAGAGTACAGGAAGAACCGGTAGCTGAGCCTGCCTCAGAACCAGAAGCTCCTACAAGCACTCCTAGAGACGTTCTCGACTTCCAGACTGGTGCTGTTAAGTCCATCGAACAGAGACAGCTTAATGCTGTTAAGAATAGATTTACCACTGATGAAGTTAAAAATCAGATAACTCCAGAGAATATGAATGACCCTAACTTCTTGCAGCAAATGAGACGTGAGGATGTCGCTAATAACGTAGATGCTCTGCATCACTCTGTAGAACAGGTAAATAAGGCTCGTAAAGTTCGTGAGGCTAAACAACATACTCTCAATATGGCGGAATTGGAATCTTGGAGTAAAGACTTTAACATTCCTTGGGATTTTGTTAACGAGGCTATCCGTTCTAAAGGTTTAACTCACTCTAACATTCTTGGTGTGAATGATATTAAAGTTCGTGCTGAGAAAGCTTATGAGAGGTCTTTAAAACCTAAAGCAGATGGTACAGTTGAATCTACTCCTACACAAGAAACAGTTAACTGGTCAGATCAAAGAAATAATTTCTTCGATGATGTTAGTAATAAACACCCTGAAATTCAGAAAGCAGTTATGCCTTTGATTCAGCAAGCGTTTAAAGCATCAGAGAAAACTAATACTCCTTTGACTCCATCAGAAACTCGTGCTCTTTGGAAAAAGATTTTCAACCAAGAAGAAGTAGTGAATAAGAGATTAGGTAAGCAAAAAGAAGCTGAGGAAGCTAAGAAGAAAGCGGAAGAGATGGAACAGTCTGCTCAATCTAAAGCTGATGAAGCTAAAGCTGCTCAAGAAAAAGCTGCTAAAGCTGCTGAGACTAATAAGAAAATTCAGGACTTGCATGACCTGTCAGTTCAGACTGATAAGATTGCTAGTGATATGAAGAAAGAGTTCTCTGCTGATGCTGATCCTAAAGATGTTCAAGACTTCATCGACGCTTATATGGATAGAAACTTCACTGTCATCCGTCAGCCTTTGGCTCAAGGTAGATATGAAGAAGCCTATACAAAAGCTCGTAATGCTGCTGAACGTTTCAACAGAAAGCTACAGAAAGACATGACACCTGCTGAGAAAGAGATGGAAATGGCTGGAGCTACAGGCCCATTATCTGAGGCCAACCCTGAGCTTGATGCGCTGCATAAAGAAATTGATGCTCTTAAAAAGAAAATCAAAGAATCTAAACCAGCGGATGTTAAAGAAACTCAGGATGCTGTAAGTGGTGAGATTGTAGACCGTGCTGAGAAAGCGCTGAAAGATGGGGATAACTTAGATGAAGTGGTTCAAGCTGCGGAAGTGTTATCTAAAGTATATTACGGAGAAAATTCACCTGCTGGATATTCTTTAAGACAATATGCTAAGATGATGCAGAAGTCTAAATCATATTCTGATATGTATCCAAATCAACCTGCACTTTGGTTATCAAGTGAAGATGTTGCTAATATTGCTAAGAGTAATAGTCCACATGCAAACGGACTCAAATCTAAATTGGTTAGAACTGTTCTGGATAAGAACCCAGATGAAGTGAAGTTAATGACTAATAAAGATAGGGAAGAGTATGCTAAGGCTGTTGACGCTGGTAAGATTACTAAACAGATTCCGTTGTCAAAGGTAGGACGTGCTGCACTTCTGGATGTTAATAATAGTCAGAAAGTGAAGATTAAGAGAAGGGGTTTACAAAGACCTCGTAAACTTAATTTGAGAAGAGACTAAAACGAAGAAACCCCCAAGGATGATAAGTCCAAGGGGGTTTATTTTTATTTAAAATGGCAGTTGTTCAAAACTTTTAATGCTGGAGAATTCAAAAGATCTCCAATCACCTTTCTTAATATCAAATGCAACAAGTAACCAACAAGGTTCACCATTGTTATGATACTCTGAAACTCCATAAGTTATGCTTGGAGTAACTACAGTACGAAGGGCAGTTTCACCCTTGTAGTTTGTATAAAGAAACGTTAACTCAGGAGTCTGAGTGCTTTCTACTGCTTCTGCGCTCATTATTTTCCTCCGCAGTTTTTACTTTATGACAAGGTTTACATAGAACTTGAAACCCTTCAACTTCAACCAAAGCCCTATTAATAATCACATTCCAATCATTCTGAGAACTACCATCAGTCGGAATCAAAGGTTGTTTGTGGTCAACCTGAACTTCTTTAACAGGGAAATCTTCTCCACAGCAAGCACACTTATAATGCATAGCATTACGTCCTGTCTTTGGATTGACTTTAACGCCAACCTGAGCCGCTCTAAGAGCGTCATACTTAACAGGCCACCTACTAGTCATACTTCTGATTGCAGACTTAATGAAGCTGTTATACCGAGCTTCTGTCCATCTCTCAGAGCATCTAGTAAGTGGTGCTTTGCTGCCAGTCATCTTCTTAGCAGACTTAGCCAATTATTCCTCCCAATCTCTACGTTTTTCAACTCGATGAGAGGTTTTATATGTACGGGATTTATTACCTCGTTTATCCATCAGATGGTTCTTAATACGAACATTCCGAGTTGACTCACGAGTATCCATTTCTTCATAACGACTATAATCTACTTTCATGCTGTCATCCTTGACTGAAATTTTTAATAGTGTCCCTATCCCAAAAGATAACTTCTTGTTTGTTTAGACGGGAAGGAAGCCATTCTAGTAAAACAGAACCTTTTGTATTCCCTTGTACTGGCTCCTGAGTATCTGCTCTGATAAAAGAGACTCTTCCTCCAATGATAAAAATAATTCTATCACAAGATTCCTGAGCCTTCTTAAACCATCCTACAGATGTATCTGCTGGAACAAGTAATGTAGTTCCTACACCATGTTCTGTTTGGTTTGTAATTGCGAGATCTACCCAAGGAGTTATGTCAGAATATGGAGGATTACACCAAACCATTTTACCCCATTCATCAGAAAAATCATAAGCGAAAGCGTTATCCTCTTCTGTTATGTAGTTTTCAACTAAATGATTATAATCAGAGGCAGCGATATCTAAAGAATATCTACCATCATAATTTAATGTATCGAATAACCATTTAGGGGTTTGCCATAAATCTCTTATATCATGAGGGGTGTGACTTCCTCTATAATCAACTGTCATAACCATTCCTTGTCAAGCCAAGACCAATCGAACAAATCTTCTTGATGTTGTCCAACAAATAGCAGTCTGGCGTTCTCTAACATATTACATTCCCATTTTTCAGGAAACAGTTTCACATATTCCATACGAACTATATGATACATACCTTTTATGTCATAGCATGTATCTAAAAGCTTTCTAGCAGCTTTAGGGCCAACACCATGTCTCCACATAACTTCTTTACCGCCTCTGATAACTGGACGTCTTTCACCACACCCAATAATGTTATCAGTGCTATCGCCTATAAGCATTTGGTAGAAGAAATTTCTCCAAGCACTAATTGTATCAACATAGTGAGGAGGTACTTCGGGTTGGTTTTCTCCGCAAGCCCATCTGTAATGCCATCCGGGAGTTACTAGTAAGTCTTTATCACGGGTACAAATAATAGTGTTCTTTTGTAATCGTTGTCGTTCTGCTAGATAATCATCAGCCTCTCTACCATCAATAATAATATAAGGATAGTTTTCTTTGAGGTAATCATTAACTGTTATCCAGTGGTGAGGTTTCTCAAGACCCTCTCGTTTACCTTTATACGGTTCGAGTGTTGCCTGTTCAAATCTAAAGTTACCTGTACCACTAAACACTAGGAATACGTTATAACAACTAGTGGCTTCTTTAATCCTATTGATTCTATCTTCAATCCTTTGATAGATAAATTCTGGATTAGCTGGAATTTTAGCTCCATCTAAGAAGGGATGATTAGTCTGTATAGCTCCTATTTCATACCTAAGAACATCGGCATCCACAAGAGCTATCGTGTAATCATAAGGAGTCTCCATCTCCTGTGTATTCAATTGGCAATCCATAGTCTTTTAACATCCTTGTTAAAGTTTCCAGAGTTTCCTCTAGTGTTCCATTGTTTTGAAGTTCTATGGTAGTAGCTTCTGGATGATATACATAATCCCTAGAATCACCTTCGAAAGAACAACCATTACGATATAGATGAACTACATAAACATCTACGCCCGCTTTGATTAATGCGTCAGTCTCAGAATAAAAACCTCCATCACTAAAGACATAATCTCTAACAAAAGGTTTCATAGACTCCATAGTGTTAACTACTTTATTACCAAAATATTCTTTGCCGAAAAATGGTTTGATATAATCTTCACTAATAGAAATCATAAGATCTCTTACAGAACGATTTCCCCATTCTTCACGCTTTGTTTCTTTCCACTCCCTGTCTTTATACTTAGCAAGAAAATCTTGTTTAGTCATACCTAGAGTGGTAGCAGCTATCTCATAAATTGGGTCTTTGAATTCAAGCGAAGCGAATCCCCACATTTCTGCTGCCATGACACAGATAGTATCTTTGCCACTAGAAGGTGGCCCATTGAGAATAACTGCTATCATTTATTCGCCTTCTTCTAATATCATTTGAGAAAGGGATTCATTAAGAACCCCTGCTAAAGCAATGGCTTCGGAGATATTATCGGTTTCTCCTTCTTTTACATCTTGTTGCTTATTGATAATCCAATACTTCTGAACATACTTCACATAAACAACATCGTATAAAGTGAAAGACTTAATCACCCGCATGAATTTCCATCTCCTCTGATGAGAAATGCCGTAAGGCAATTGTCTCAAACTTTGTTTTGTGGTCTTTATATCTACGGTAAAATGTACCATGAGATATGTTTAATTTGGTCTGAACTTCATCGTGAGAGAATCCTAAGAAAATTAAAGTGAACATATCACTAACTTTCTTATCACTAAATGACTCCTGTAAGTCCTCTAAGAAGAAATAAACACGAGCCTCAGTGAATGGGTCACCTACACTATGACAACGGTTTACAGCCGTTTCCAGAGGCGTCTCATCACTATTAGGATTATCAAACATCATACTTTCAGTTAGTACATCAATACGACGTTCAAGCATAGTATTACGATTAGAGCGAATTGACCAGATAATGTTTTTTACCTGATAAGTCATATTCTCTTGATGAGACGGCAGCATACGATAAATTCGTTCCTGACGTTCAAAAATAAATCTCCATACGTTAATGAAGATCTCTTGAGTAATATCCTCTGCTTCATGATAATCTTTTAAATCATACATAAAGAACTTGTGAACAACACCCCAATTGCGCTTATAAAACTCTGTATAAGTATCTTTGTACTCAATCGGAATACCGTGAATACGATAACGGGTTGCTGTGGTTTTACCAGCCATATGACCTCCATGTCATTACCATTGCCAGATAATTTTATCAACGTCCAAGTCTACTATATGTATCCAATCTATAGAATTATATTCATCAGATATAAGTCTTTTAGCATAACTAATTGCACAGTCTTCACTATGAAAAGATTCTCTTAAATCTTCCCAACCACCTTTAGGATTTTTACTGTCTCCAGAAAATACTAAAAACATGATTAATTCCTTTTAAATCTGACTATCAGCCCATTCTATTGCTTTAAGGAGAACGTCTCCGTGACATTCTTTAGGCTTGCAATAACAAACTAGATCTCTTCCTTTCATATTAGCAAGTTCTTGTATTGTTATATGACCTATTTTTATTTCATTCCACAGCCAAGTTCTATATTTTGATATAGCAACTTCTCTGGAATATTTATCTAGGCTATAAACGTTTTGAAATTTAGATCCTTTCAAACCCCATTTATAATTAGGTCTACCTATATAAATTGAATCTTTAGGAACTTTGCAACCAAGATGATAAAAATTTAATACCTTACCACTCTCCAATGATTCCAAATTGAACCTCACCATTAGAAGGAAGATGAAAGATTGGATGCATTATTCTTTCCCATGAATGAGTAAACCTATTATAGACATTCCAGTTACCCAAATCATCCATTTTGAAAGTAGAAGACCAAGGAAAACCAAGCTCCTCAGGGTTTTCCCAAATAGCAACAAATTGTCCATCAGTAGGCATTTGATCTTGAAATCTTAAAGCCATTATTGAATACCTCGCTCCTTAAGAGCATCAATTAAACCATTATGATTAGCTGCACAAATGGTATACTCTTCCTGATACCAATCATTTACCGCTGATAGGCTAGTACCTGTAGGGCCAGCTAAGTCGGGTAAATCAATGTTGCACTTTTGTTTTAAGTTCACCGGTAAGGGCCTGTCTTGCTTGTTGCTGCCGTTCATTGAACAGGCTGACATACTTATCACTAGCACAGACATTAACGAAAACTGGATTAGTCGTTTCAACATGCATCTCCTTGACTATATCTCTCGTGTTTTGTTTCCAATTACTCAGACTATCCAAGACTTTTCCTGCAACAGCTTGTGCTGCTTCATCCTGTTTCTGAGCTATCTGCTGAGAAATCTTCTCTTGTGCTAAAGCATCTTTATCTATGACAAGACCCTTAACATAATAGCCGCCACCAAAAGCAGCTAAAAACATTGCAAGATATAAAACTCTATCAATTGTCGCACTGTTTAATTGCATCTAATTTCTCCTCTAATTCAAGAACTCTTTCAGTTAGTATTCTATTAACTTCTAGTTGTTCAGACAACGCTTCACTATTAGAAAAGGATACTTGTCTTTGCAGAGAGGATATATAGTTTTGCATTAAAGCTACTTGCTCTTCTTTATACCTAATTCTCGCTAAAAGCCATTTTACTTTCTGATCCTCAGTCGCAAGATGACGAGGAAGATGAAGATGAGGATGAGTCACAGCTACTACTCCAAGAGTCACTACTTGTAGAAGATTCACCATAATATCCAGAATAAATTAAACCATCGAGGACATTATTAGAAGTTGGTGTGCTAGTTAGGCTTAGGCGTCTTTTTGCTTGATTTCGACGCATGTCAAGAGCCTCTGCTTGTTCCCATTCAGTTTGTGTAATTTTATTTTTCATACAGTTTCCTTAAGAAAGAAAAAAGCCGCTAGATTTCTCTAGCAGCTTCCTATTATCCTATATTAAAAAGGGACATCATCATTGAATTCCTGAGCTACTTCTGGCTCTTTATCTACTGTTTGTACAGCAGCTTTAGGCTCAGACATCTCAGTTGAAGAGGCTTTCTCAACCTCTTTTCCAGCGAGAGGAATGTTCTTAACATCAATTGCCTCAGACAGCAGGTTACGCTGGTAAGGGTAAATTTTGTTATAAGAAGCAACGTTCTCATCTGTAGTAGCATAAGGTTCGAAGAATACTAAGTCTGTACGAGCCTCACCTACACCAGAACGATATTTGCCTGGGATTGGGTCAATACGAACAATCTTATTCTTAGTCTCTCCTGCTTTGTTAGTGTAGTTACCAATCGTGATATTAACTGGCTGGCCTAACAGAACATTCTTGAACCAGTTCAAATCACCTTTAAGTGCTTGAATAGATGGGTCAATCATTTTACACAAATCCAACATACCAGAATTCTTAGCACGAGGATTAACAGGGTAAGTCTTAAACTGACAAGCTGGTTTAGTGTCCAGTGGCTTACCTTCCGAATCAACACCAGTAGCATCAATACCAATCAACTCGAAAGTTACATCAGCACGAAATGCAGGTTGCTTCTCTTTCACTTCACCTGTTTTAGGGTCTTTCCAAGGGTCTTGTTTATGGACACCTAGACCGATAAAACGAACAATACGAGCTTCATACTCACCATCAGGGATAACGTTGTAAGTATTTTTCTTGAAAGAAGAGGTGGTGTTCATTTCTGGAATCATTGACATATGATAATATCCTTATTTAATTGTGTCCATCTTGGACAATTCAGTATTAACTTCTCATTGGAAGCATCTAGCAAAGCTAGCATATCAAAGCTAAGCTAAGCTATATGCTTTATCCATTATATAGACTAAGGTTAGAGTACCAGATTAACGAGGAATAATTAAAGTTTCCTCTGAATAACCTGTACTTATTTGTTGTTGATTTTGAGGAGCAATTTCTACTCTATTTCTTCTATTAATGTGAAGAAGAGTATTAGATAATTCATCCTCTGTTGGAATTAATTCTGGACAATCATCTATCCAAATATCTGGATGAAACATCCTCTGAGAAGTGACTGTCTTTTTAGGTACTCCTTCACAGAAAATGATAGGAATACTAAGTTTATCAGAGTCTTGAAGAATATCTTCATTTGAAAAAGTAGATGGATGTTCATGTCTAAAGGTTACGAATCTCACATCACAACCATTAGCTTTCATAAACAGAACTATATTAGCCCACATAGCTTTATCAGCGGTGAAGGTATCATCGTAATCTAATGCTATTTTCAGAGGCTCAAATTTGTGCATTTCTGTTCATCCATCTATCTACTGTACTTCTTAAGTTATTCACCTGACCACTTAAAGATGTCAGCGTATCCACTGTTGTTAATCTATTTTCAATCTGATTTAAATCGAGAAGGGTTGTAGATTGTGGTCTAGTATCAAAGGATGATTCTCTACTTCTATGAGACATGTACTGATTAAATTGTTCTGAAAAACGTCTATAATCATCTGTATTAAAAGGGTTTGAGTTTCTTGTCCTTTGCGAATTAATAGATCCAACAGTTACTCTTGCAATACCATCACTATCACTAATGGTCATTACATGATTGCCTATGTCTATAGTGCCTGTAGGATAGGCTCTGCTTTGATCATGAAATTCATCAGTACACATGTGTCCATGAAGGATTGAACCACAAATACGACACTTTTCAGGCTCGTCAAATAGCATGTCTTGTATGATCGACTCTTCCATCAGATATTCTGATATAGACCTTACTGCTCGTTCAGAAGCAGTTAAATTGTCTGACATCTGTCTCGCAATTTGTTCTCTAGGCATTAGGAATCTACCTCTTTAAGCTCTTTCATGATACCTCCCATAAGACGAAGATGTTCATCAGCTTCTTTAGGGTTATGGTAAATCTTTTCAATCCACTTATGCTCTTTTCCGCTAGATACTTTATAAATATGATAATAATAAGTCATTTTAAATATTCTCTTTATTAATATGACTATAAGGATGATTAATATATCAATCATCCGTACAGTAAACATAAATAAGTCTCAGTGTGTATGTAACCAATTAGCTCCAATCTGATAATCAGAAGCCAATGGACATTCCATTTTCAGATATTCTCCAGCCCTTTTAACACACAGTGCCATAAGTTCTGTTAGCTTATCAACATCATTTCTATTACAAGAGAATTGGCCTTCATCATGCATATCAATGACTTTCGCACAACGAACTTTATCACGACGAATCCATTTATCTAAGAAGATCATTGCATACTTCATAACAATAGCCCCGGCGCTCTGTAATAAAGTATTTAGTGCTTTATGTGTCATAACCTTACCTTGAGCATCTCTACGCATGGTAATCCTACGACCATCAACACCCTCAATATAACCTTTCTTAGCTTTCTCTGTCATACGGTCAATAAGAATTGCAATACAAGGATTCTCTGCTAAGAATCTTTCTCTCATAATTGCACCTTCTTCTTTACCACCTCCAGTGATACTGCCAAGCTTAAGATCTCCCGCACCATAGTTGAATGCATAAATAAACGTCTTAGCATTATCACGAGTAGGTAGGCCAGCTAATTTCATATTATGAGTATGAATGTCGCCGTCTAACAGAATGTCACGATAAAGAATTGCAGAGGCTAGACCACGTTCTGCTGTTGCTTTTTTAGAAGGGTTATTCTCTTCAACCGCTTCTTTTAACATGGCCCTACACTCAAAGATGAGGTAGTGAGCTAGCATACGAAGTTCTAAACCTGAACCATCATAACCAACAAATATCTCACGTCCTTGAGGGATGTAATACTTGTGGATTCCTACAGGTTTGTTTTTCTTCTGGTCATAAATAACGTTAGTGCCTGACTTAATATAGCAACCGTCTGGTACACTGTTAGTGACAATAAACCGAGAAGAATGATCGTCGTCAGCATTAATGTCTGACTGGAATAAGCTTCGGCACTCGTGACCAAAGAATCCCCTTGATGGAATATTAACCACAACACGATGCTTAAACCGGAAAGTCGGAGTAGCACACGGATTAGCATCTGCCGACAACTTACCATCGACACGTTCCTTGTTAATAAGACCTTTGATTAGACCCATGCGATGAGAAGCTATCATACGCTTTTTAAGCAGTCCACCAACACGACCTAGGTCACCATCAAGACTTTCATCCAATGTGTCCTCTAAGTCCGTAGGAGCAGTAATCCACTTATCAGATAGGGCAAGCTTCTTTTTGATTTGATCAAAAGTCGGTGGCCTTGTTTTTACATTGAAACCTAATCCATAAAGATAAGCTTTCATGTAGTTTACAGAACGTTGCTTAAAATGTTTTTGTACGAATTTTTGAATATCCGCATCAACCATTGCAGCAATCTGACGCTCTTTTGCATTCCCTCGACTGTACTGATTTAGCCATTCGGCATAAGTCATACGTTGGAGGTCACGACGAAACTCATGTACGTTCCACGGCTTCTTCGTTGTATTCCACTCTGGAGGAAGAAAACCTTCATCCATTAGTGCTTCTTTAACACGTTGTACTTTCGAGGGGTCAAAATCTACATACTCTACCGCTGTAAACGGCCCACCGATTTCCTCTCTTGTCAAACCTACCCTATCAGCATATTCTTTGGGCCATTTAGATAAATCGCCATTTAGCTTAAAAGGTTTACGATAGGATGTACCGTCTAAACGCATTTTAGGTAACAGAGGGATTAGTTCAAGATCAATCTTAAGAATATATTCAGTTAAGACATGAACAAACCATCTAGCTTGTCTACCGTTAAAACTGACTCCATGTTTTGATTGCCTGCTAATAATGTCAGCTACACACATTTCAACTTTAAACGGGTCGTAGTTAACATTCTTTCCATCGGTCATTCTTTATGATCCTTCTAATATGGGTACTAGAGACTCCAAACCTCCTTCCTAGAGGCTTTGCACCATACTCTCTACTACCTGAAACATAAATCTTTCTAATTAAATTGACTTGTTCTTGTGTTAATCTTGCAGATTGATGTTGTTCACCTTTATTGGCAACTTTTAAACCAGTATCAAATGCATGTTGAATATTATGAGAATACGTACACCACTCAAGATTGGATGGATCATTATTCCACTTATTACCATCTATATGATTAACACAAGGTAAATTATTGGGATTAGGGACGAAGTTTTCTGCTACCCAGCGATGTATGTGAACCCTTTTTCCATCCACTCTCATCTTTTTGTAATAATCTTTTTGTACATCCATGTACCTAAAAGCTCCTAGTTATTTTTTATTTATTAAAACCTCTATTACATCATAGTCATCTTCCATTCCTGACACTATTAAAGCTTTCCAAGCATCTTTGGCAGATTCATAGATATAATAATTACGAGATTTTTTATTTAAAATCATTTGACCAGTGTCTTTTATAACAACAGCAAACATTACAACTTCGTTTCTATCCAAGATTTAATGTCCTCTATTTTATGATTATCAAACATATTCCAACAATCAACACCAAACCTTTCAGCAAGCTTAACAGCAGTAGCTGTTCCACCTTTAACACTTCCACCTCTAGTACGAGGGGCAAAATATATTAAGAATGAGCTAGGATCTGGGTTAGAAGAATCTCTACCAAGAACTTGATTAACATTTCTGGCATGTAAAGCTTGAGCACCACGACCTAGGGAATAGAATACAGGATGGATAGTAGAAGCAATCTCTCTGGAATTTACATCATTACCTCTGACAAAAATCCCTTCCTCTGATACCGACCTGTCATTGAAATTTCCCCAAGGAATATAAATTTCCTTGTCACCACCCCAATTATCGCATCCAGTTTCAAAAGCTGTATCAGCACCATCAGCACCACCGCTTCTGAGAATACAACCCTTTTCAGAGCACCAATTAGCCAAATCTTCCATTATATCAAGAATAGCTTTTGGTGTTTCTCTACTACCTATTCCTGTATAATAAATCATTTATTCTGCTCTTTTTGGATAGTGTGTAGGACAGCATCCCAAACTGTTTCATATAGTTCAGGACGTTTATTAGAAACTACAACGTAATCACGTATAGGCTTACCATTTTGAAGCCTATTAGATTCAATACCCTCCAAAAGTTGCTGTAGGGTTTCTTTTCCGTGGTCACTAAGATAAGCATCTACATCATTACGATTAATAACAATGTAGTGGCCCATGTCACGTTCAATCATAATTAAGCACCAACAGTTTGACCAACTACAGGGAAAGGTTTAAGGCTCTCTACAGAGCTACATAAGGCAGGTACATTTTTATAGCTTAGAAAGCGACCAGAATGGTCTCGGATGATTACATTAGTGCGGGCTGTTGCATCAGCAAATAAAGTGATACCCTCTTTAAACATGTCGATATTTTCTTGTTCAGAGGAGATATCATAAGGTGTATAAGTATTGAGGATTACTTTATCACCAAACACATCAGCAACAGATACGGAATGGATTTGTAAAGAAGAGATATTTTTTGACATATTACTATTCCTAATAGTATAAAAAAGAAAAACCCGCTAGATCCTTCTAGCAGGTTGTATTACATTTCAACGTTAAAACCGCGATCAATAAGATAATCACAAATAGCCTCAGTAGGCACTTGATTTAAAACAAAAGTATTATCTAACTGTGGCCTAATATAAATAAATAGTGTTGTAGGAGAGTAGTGATTTATAACCTCATCAGCAGAGATTTGGTTAAGGATTAATCTACTATCTACTACAGCAGACAGACCGTGCATCGCAATATGAGGCATAGTTACATCTCTATGTTATAACCTTTATTTAAAAGGTAATCAATGATAGCTTCATCATCGAGATAATCTAAAATTTCACTTGGATTAGGATGACGATTAAGAAATTCCCTATCAATACCTTCATCAGATACTGTTTCAATAATTTCATCAACACCGCCAGCAGCTTCAATTAAATCTGAAAATCTAAATTCATCTAAAAGCTCTGTTCCAAAATGCCGAACAATCTGACCACAATTGAAATTGCTTAATACATCAAATTCATCGAGAATTAAAGTTATATTACTCAACTATTTAAAGCTCCTTTTCTCCCACCGGAAGATTTCCCAGCAGTGTTTCCAGATTTTCCGCCGTCTGACCTATTAGCTGCAACTGATCTGATACGTAGGTTAGATGATTCGTTACTGCCTCCAGATTTGACTGTTTTAATGTGGTCAACGTCTTTACCTTTGATTGCAGCCTTACCAGACCGTTTCTCAACGACACGACGTGCGCGGTGGCGAACTGCGTCTCCAGAAGAACTTCCTTTTCCAGTTTCTCCTCTGGCGATAGCTGTTTTGCGTTCTTGATCATAATCTCTTACATAGCCTTTACTTGAGGGCATTTTAAACTCCTTGTAGATAAGTGTACACGTATACAATACATATTCATTCATCCGAAGGAGTCTAAGGTGCTATTTGTTGTTTAGCTTCTTTTATTGATACAAGTTAAGATTTCCTGAAATCCTACTGATATACAAAGAAAAATTACAAACCACTTATCAGGAACCATATAATCCAAACCTATAGCTACAGCAAAAGCAAAGAAAACTACTGCAAGTGTTGCATTAAAAATCTTACCCATAGTATTAAATAGCCTTTTAGTTGACATACTCTGTTCCGTCGATCTTATCAAGAGTAAAAATGTAGATATCGTATTTTTCAGGGTCATTAAAAATATTTTCAATAAACCCCGAAACAACTTTCCAATCACCGCCTGCTAAACCACAACCAATCAAAGGAAATCCAATTCGAATCAATTCAGGATGAAAATCATCTACTTTCGTATCCAAATCCTCTTTCATTGCTTTCAGAGCAGATTCAAGAGCGTTGTAATCTGTTCCGTAGGTTGGGTCTTTATTATCGAAAGTATATTGACCATAAAGATTATAGATCAGAGAGGAGTTGTATTTACCGAAGGTAAACGTTCCTAGTTTATTTTTATCCCCAACCTCTGTAGCATCGTCAGCTTGTTTCGCCTCTGGAAAAGCTTCAAAGATTAGAGGGGCTATTCCCCTCCGTCCCTTGCAAAAGCAGTTTGCTTGATGGGCAATCACATTTACATGTCCCACCTGTAGGGCATTGATTAGATCCCCTTGAACGTATTTCATCTTCTGTTCTCCAGAAATTGTCTTCGAAATGTACTGATTCAAACTTACCGGTTAGGAGATTCTTTATTCTCACTTCGTTGTTCCCAAAGAGATTTTAACTTAGTGTAAGCTTCTGCTTCTTGCTTACGACCTTCTCTAATAGATTCTTCAATCTTTTTATTGCACCAATCCACTGTATTCACTCCCACTACAACCTCCTTGTTACTGTACATTAACCCTCAGACTCCTCTTTGGGTTCTAACGTTGTAACACGCTCGGCTAGACTTCCAAGGAGAAGAACTTGTTTGTTTTGATTTTTAGCTAAGTTTGCAGTGTTAATAGCTAGGTCTCTCAAATACTTTTTATACCTTTTCAGAGTAATAGACACCAAATAGGCTTGTACTATCGTGACAAAAGTTACACCTGCAACTACTAACCAGATCAAGTTCATTATAAATACTCCTTACTCAGTCTCAGAAACCCAACCTAAAGCCTTAGCAACTACAGGTAGGTTCTCAGTGAAAATACTTTTTGCTAACTCAGCAACTTCCATATGTTCTTTCTGTGTTCCATTCGCTGCACGAAGATTAATATAATTAATCCAGCTACGAACATTACCAGTCATATAAATCGTGGTAGGGGAACACATAGGGAGAATCATACGAGCACACTCTTTAGCTACCCCTTTTTCAAGAAGTTCACTATACAACTCATATGTTCTATAAAACAATGAATCAATCTGTGTGCGATAATGCTCTAGCATATCCCAATCAAGATCATCAATCGAGTTCTGACGATTTTTTGTGTCTTGTCTACGGAGTTCGGGAACATCCGCATACTCAACCTCAGCATAACGCTGACTAAACTCTTGAAAGGTAAAGCTTCGATGTCTTAGAATCTGTGCTGAGATAGCTCTTGTTGTCTTAATCTCCAATGTCATTGTAGCTTGTTCGAATACAGACCAGTGACCGTGACGTAGACAATAAGAAAGCAGACCAGCAACGTTTGGATTATCTTGATTCGCAGGATTAGATACACGAGCGATATAGCCCATAGTTGCTTCTGCATTAGGTGTAATACTTACTAATTTTACTTCTGTAGTCATCCATGACCCCTTATTTAAATTGTTTCAATGTTCCCTACATTGGTATGATGTTCAGCTTCGAAATCACCTTTAATTTTATTAGCTTGAGCCATTGTTTTGGCAACTTCTGTACGAGTAGAAACTAAATCAGTGAAGTCTTCATTCCACTGAGTAAGCTTAACTCGGAAACGATCTGGAAGCGATGAAGAAGGTTGTTCAACACGAAAACGACGAGAATTATTTACAGCCATTATTTACCTCTTCTCTTAAAAGATAGTATTTATCATCAAAACCACCACGAGGAATGAAATCATCTGGAAGATCAATAACCTCTGGATCGCCTTCATTTTGATAGAAGTTTTCGTTGTTTTTACATAACCTTTCGGCAAGTAGTATATCTTTAAACCAACGAATACTGGCTCCGCCATCTCCGTTGTCACAAATAACAAGAGCTACTTTCATTAAGGAGCTACCTCATTCCATCCAGAACCACAATTAGTACATAGAAATTGAATCATTTTAGTTTCTCTGTAACGTTTATTTTTGCCACGCTTAGGTGAACTGTCTTCGAGAGTCTTATCAGTAAACTTTCTACAATTCACAGCGGCACTGTCACATTTAAAACATTTCATTTACATAATATCAAAGATAGAACGTAAACGGGAAGCATCTGAGCGTCGGACTTGCTGAGAAGAAAACAAAGGTTTTCCATCATTAGTCCAAGCTGCTGCTACCTGACCAGTTTTAATACGTTTACCACGAAGATTCCAATTTTTCATTGAACGGAAAACCATTTCACTTCTCCACATAATATTCGTTAAACATTTCTTCTGCTTTATAAAGATCTCTTACATGAAAGAAATCCTTACTTCCTGCTCGATAAAAATCCATTAGTTCAGGGTTCTTATCATATGCAACATTCCAAACAGCTTGACCCCAACGAAGTGCATTGAAAGACCTACGACGCTCTTCTTCTGCAATTGCAATAATTGCGTAAGCTTCTGCTACAGTAAACTTTCTAGGCTCTTTTGTTTCAATTTTTACAGGAGGCTTAAGAGCGTTCTTACAAATGTGTACAAGCTGTTTAAAATGTTTCATCACTACTCCAGAGAAAAGAAAACCCCGCCTTATTTGGCAGGGTCATTTATACATTCAGTTAGGCAGTAAATAGCATCTTCAATACAGTTGCAAATTTTACCAACTACTGATTTATCTCCTACAGAAGTTAAGCAAACGAAACCTATATCTAAACAAGATTTCATTTCCATCAGTAGGTTTAAAAGCTGTGGTGCAATACTTGCTTCGTACTCAAAGTCACATATAGTAACATCGGCAAAGCTTACAGGAACACCTTTAATTTGAACTAATCTGGCTAATTCATCATAATGACAGCCAAAATCACAAGAAAGAGAGCAAAGCATATCAGCTTTCTCTTTAGAATTATATTTAGCGATTTTAGCATTAACACTGATAGAAAGAGCGTGTCTAGCTAAATCAAGTAGAATCTCAGACGGATCTTGATATCCGGTAACAAGACTCTGCATAGAAGTCAATCTACCCATAGATGACTCAAATCTTACATCGTTAAGATCCATTTATTAATCTCCGTCTACGTTTTCAGAATGAGCAACATTTCTCTGAATATTATCAAGAACTTGTTGAGTTATAACAATACAGTTGGTTGGAAGCACATCTTTAGATTTACCCTTTTCAGGGTCATAAACTTTAATGCGTTTCTCTGTACTACCAACTACTTGCAAAACTTTCAACAGATACCCTTGATTGCCTATAGACCAAGCAACAATGTCTCTATTTTTGATATAACGGCCTAACATGTCTCTATGATAATATTTTTGCATTACCTTAGATTTATTGACAGTTTCGTCAGGAGGAGCAATTTGTCTGAGATCAATCATGATTATGCTCCTTGATAATTACTAATCCAGTCCCTTAGCTGAGATTCAGACATTGGGCCAGAGTGCTTATAATTATCATCAAGGAACAGGGTAGGAACATTACGAACACCCAATTCAGCCGCTTTTGCAGATCCTTCATCTGACCGTGCATTTAATTCCTTTAATTCAATTTCAGGGAACTCAGCTAACACTTTAGCAATAATCGGAGTCATTGCTTTACATGGAGCACAAGTGTCGGTGTAAAGTTTAGTTAATACCATTTGCGAATATCCTTATTCTTATGTACATAGATACTATTATATACATTATAAAGGGCAGGACAAAAGTCCCACCCTTTTTTCCATTATCGAACTTCTTTATACATCACTGTATTGTAAGGCCCTAAGTATTGACAGAAGCCTTCTATTAGTCCCTGAATTCTGTAGGTTTTAATTTTAACTTTAGTGTTAGAACTATACGTTAATGCTTTCCACAGTTTAATACCCTCACGCATTTCTTTTCTCGTTGGGTAATATTGTTCAGCTACAACTTTAAAAGCATTTTCAGAGTCTTTAGTATAAACACGAGCGACCCAACTACCTTTTCTGCTTTCTACTATCATTAAATTTCCTTAGATCATACAACTATCACAAACACCATCATCTAAACTAAAATCATCTAAGACTATTTCAGAATTAAGTTGAGAAGTGATAGCATCTGCTAACAGAGGAAGAGTAGCTTCTTTTACAAAGATGTTTAAACCGAAATCACCTTCATCAATTTGAATGAAGTATTTATCTTCCTGTTTAGTTACTTTAATATCAGTCATTATACCCCCTTGCTTGCATGAACTTTATCAGAGTTATTGTAACGACCCTTAACTGCATAAGAATCATCACCTGCTGGAGAATGCTCAGAGAAGATCATCTGACCTACTCGCATACCTTTACGAACACGTAAGCTGTGATGTTTAGTTACGTTATGAAATTCGAAAGTAAGTTTAGACTTATTAAATCCAGCATCTGCCCAACCTGCCATTAGATGGTTCAATCCACAACGAGCCATAGAACTACGGAGAATGAATTGACCACTGATATTATCAGGGAGATTAAACTCTTCGACACTATGAGCCAAGAAGAACTCTCCGGGCTTTACAATATATCCCTCATCTGGAATCTCAACTTCTTTCCAGTTTAAGTTTTCTTTCTTATCAATATCAACAACACCACTGGCAGATTCCTCTACTAGAATGGTGTCGCCAATACGAATATCAATAGAAGCAGCATTTACAAATTCATGTTTTGCATCCAGAAAACCGTTATCAATTACTTCGTGTAATTCCTTACTCCCTAAAAGACTCATACTACTCCTTGTATTTTACACATATTAATTATCAACTGGCATTGACGATGCAGAACCAATTGTAAATTCGATATCACCAAACAGTGAAGCGTAGTGATTTTGAACAAGAATTTGTTTTGTTACTTGTGGCATACGGTCTCTACCAGAAACAGTACCAGCAGGAACAGTAGCAAATCCAGAGTGAATTCTTCCTAATGAATCCTGAACTAATTCATCAGAGTTATTATAGCGACGAATAAGCGCATCTTCACCAAACTTCTTAACTACATATGCTATGTCTCTGTCATGAGCAATAGGGTACACTCCACTGGATAACAAAGGGAGTGATCCAGCAAAAGCATAGGTAGAGTAAATATAGTTCTGTGTCATACCAACGCCACAAACGACCGGCATAGATGCTAATAAATTACCTATACTCATTGAAGTGTTTAGATAGTTTGATGGAATCATGATTTGAATATTCACACCAGACCACTCAAAAGATAAGATATCTAAGAATCTTCCAACAGAGCCGGGATACTGTCCATCATTCTCTGTAAGCAATGATTCGTATTCCAATCCAAGATCTTCTAACCAAACTAATAAATTCTCTTTTAAAAGACGTAAATCTCGGTCAACATGGACACGAGCAGAGGAAGATCCCATCGTATTAAGAATATCTAAATTACGATAAAAGAAAATATCTACATCATTAGGCTCCCTTTCTCGGAATACAGTGTCACGAACAACACCGCCAAGAATGACAGGGCGTAAGCTGTAATTTGAGGGTAGCAAGCCCTCATCAGACAGAAGGCTTAAAAAATGACGTCCTACAGCTAACTTACGATTGCTAAGTTTTGATGGATTTAAACTTGAAATTGGAAAACAGATCATTAGATTATTCCTTGATAATCAAAATTCAGTACAATAGAAATCAAACACAGGAGGGTCATCAACTTCAAACCCTGCACTACGAACTAAATGATGATACAACAAAACAGTTACGTGAACGTCTTGTTCGCAGTATTCATACATTTCTTCCGTAAATTTGTCCCATGCGTTTTCTGTTTCGTCTCCATACGCACCTTTAGTATCACCTAAACGAATACCCCAAGATTTCAGAGAATGCCCTGATGGAGTTTCGAAGTTACGGTCAGGTTGTAGGAATCTACTTAAACTAAGAGTGTCTAAGACTTTAAATTCAGTTCCTGCTAATGCAGGATAAACTTTAGTCAAAGCTGGCAAGTCAAAGTCAATTATATTGTGACCAACTACTACATCAGCTTCTTTAAGTTTAATTATGCCATGAGCGATTTCGTGGGGACGGAATCCCCACTTCTCACCAGTAATTACATCTTGAATCCATAAACACCAGACACTTCCGATGGTGTCATACAGACCATCAGATTCAATATCGAATGCATATATCTTCTTATTAGAACGGTAAGCTTTCATCTCTTCTCGCACTCTCTTCCATTGCGATTACATCTTCCATGCAAGTAAATGGATCACTCTCATCTACTTCTGCTTCTGTACGTTCTAAAAGACGTCCTGTGGCTGGATCGTATTTTGTATAACAAATACCAGTCTGACCATAGTTACGTTCTTTCAGAAGCCTGATAAGCGATAAGTTTTTACCATTACCATCTGCCTGCTTATTACGTTCAAATCCGATGATACATTGACACCAACGCATCAGAGAACGAGAACCTGTAAATTGAACCTCTTTAACCTGACCACCCTCTTCATGAGGATTACCTGATGTTGGAGCGTTCAAGTGAGACAGAACAAAAGCTGTGAAATTCAATTCCTGACACATACCTGCCAATTCAGATGCAATCTTACTGATTTCAGTGTTGATTTCAGAAGGCGTCAAATGAGATACAAGTGCTGTGATATTATCAAGAATAATATATTTACAATCATTCTCAACAACCCAAAAACGAATACACTGCTTAATATCATCCCAATCGTTCTGACCAAAGTTGTCATACAAGAAAAACTTATCAGCAAACTTCAAAGCTTCATTATATAGAATGTCTTGATCATAATCGACGTCTGGACGATGGAATGGAATACTTGCTGACTTACCAGCGATATTCTTAATAGACATGCCGACTTTTTCTTCTAAGAAGAATCCACCGCCATTATATCCATGTTTAAGTCCGAGCCATGCTACCAATTCGTGTGCAATGAGAGTTTTACCTGACCCTACACCACCACCGATTGCTACCATCTCTCCCCAACGAATACCAAAAGTCATGTTATTCAGAGTTTCCCAAGGATAAGGAACACCCCATTCAGGTTTCTTCAGAGCATCTTCTAAACAGTCAAAAACAGTTACAGAACCTGCTGGAGACTCTCGTTTAGCAGAGAATTTTAAGATGTTGAATAATTCCTGACCACGACCTGCCAGAAGCATATCATTGGCATCTTTCATCTCTTTTTCTTTTTCATTGTAAGTAAAGATACCTTTCGGAATCCTTGCAAACTTTGCGTTAGGATAAAGAGCACGACCCTTAATCAGAGCTTCCTCGCCCGCTGAGTCATTATCCATACAGATAACGATTTCATCAAAGCCATTAAGAAAATCACGATTACGGGACATGACAGATGAAATACTGCCAGCACCATTTGGAAGTGCAACACATGCTGGTTTGATGTTTGTCGCTGTAGTGAACTGAGTCAATACATGAAAACCTGACATACAACTCAAAGCATCTTCAAAAATGAATAACTTCTTGTTATAAACATCACCACGTTGTGCTTGTGATAATCCAAAGAAATCAGACTCTTTAACATTACCAACAAAGTAGAAGAACTTACGTTCAATACCTTTTACTTCATAACCCTGAATATCTCCATCTTTTTCACGAGGAAAGAAATAACTTACAGGGGTTTGACCATCTTCACAACTAAGACCGATACGAACACCATAACGTTCAGCTACAGCTTTTGGAATTAATCGAGCAGACAAATCTTTTTGAGGTAATTCCATAACTTCATCAAGAAGCTCTTGCAATTCCTCTGGTGATAATTCTTTCTTTTCTTTGACTTCTGGCATAGAGCCTTTGTCAAATACTTCGTAGTGACCACATCTACCGCACTTGCCCCAGCGCTCATCTGTTTTTGTGTTATGAAACAACACTAGATGGTTGCCTGATTTATCTCGCCCATGAGAGCGGCACTCTGGGCAAGCTGTGTCACCTACGATTACTTTATCGACTTTCACGCTCTTCTCTCCTTGAGTTCCATGAGCATTTACCACCTGATTCCATTTACTGCAATCAAATGTGGGAGGACATATACTTCATTCCTATATACCCACATCTGAGTTCCAAGTTTATCCGATTAACTCTCCAATCCTTCTGAGGCATTCATCAGCTAATTCTTCATAAGCCTTGATGCTTTTTTCGGCATAAACAACAGTATTCTTGGTTCCTTTCAGTTTCTGTTCAGACCAATATACTTCAAACTTACGAATTTTCCAGCGACAATAATGAAGCTTTTGTTGAAGTCGCCTCACTTCTTCAACTGTAGAAGACATTGGATTAACCTTTTTCTACAACTGCGACTTCAAGATTTCTAGTTACAACAGCAATCTGTTCAAGTTGAGCAATAGCAGAATCTAAAGCTCTCATTGCATAATTGTATCCATAGCTAGACCCATTAACAAAAGCTTGTCGTCTTTCTTCTTTGATACGATCTAAAGTTTCTTGACTTACAATAGCCATATTATTTGTCCTTGCAGAACTCAACCCAATCACCAGATTCTACACGAACTGGCTGTGTTTCATCGATGTGATAGATCCAAGCTTCTACTTGTTCACCTGAATCCAACAGTACCGGAACCAGTGTACGTTTGTAGAAAGTGTGTGGATTATCATTACCACGATGACCTTCAAGACCATCATACGGGCCTTCCAGACCGGATTGATCAGTTTCAAACACTTCAACTACTACAGGTTTTTCAGAAGTTGAATGAGCCAGAGAAACAGATGGGAAATAGCAAGAGCTATACTGATGCAGATCGTAGTTATCAACAGTACGACCTTTACCAACTAAAGTTGCTCCAGCACGATCATTTACAGACGCATTGTGCATACCAGAACGAAGGCTACCATATACTGCTACTAAAACTTTACCAGACATTATTTCTCTACCTTATACAGTGTATTACTTACGAGTTTTAATCTACCCTGCTTAACTAAACGTCTTAAGTCAGGATCTTTTTTAAATTGAGGATTATTGCTTTTATTGATTAACCAACCGTTGCTTTTGTCTGACATAAAATCCAGAATCAATTTACGACGAGTTTTACCAAAAGGTGTAGATACTAGTTGACACCCAAAGCATTTACAATCTCTTCTAAACCACCAAGCTGGTCTATTCACTTTGTAACCTTACGAGATTTCATAGAGTTTAAAAGATTAGAAGAAAAACTATGAGACATTGAATCAAACAGCCCATTACTTTTAGGGCCGGATTTGACAGTCTTTTCAAGTCTTTCTAGTAACTTACGACCATTCTCTTTCTGCCATGCTTTATGTTCAGCACTACCGATTTTCATGTGATTCTCCTTAAATTGAATCAACATAAGGCACTCTTTCGAATACCTTATAGCAAGCAATTTAGTGAACAATACCCCAATGAGCGTGACCTTCAAGTTTTGCCCAATAGAATATTGCACCAGTAGCTTTATGCTGCTCAGTCATGCGATAAGAAACATAACGAGCTTGTTTAGCACTGGTAAAGATTTGTTGAGGAGGTGCGATACTAGAAGGAGTCCAGACAATATATCGTTCTTCTTCTAACGTAGTTTTAACAACACCTTCTCTAGCAGTCGAGATAAGTTTGAAAATATAGTAATCATTAAAAAGAGGAATCTCTTTTAATGTCTTGTCTACTTTGTACCTAAATTTCAATCCTGATTCAACATCAGTAACAATACAAATACTATCTTCAACAAATTTTAAAATAAATCTAATTTCATCAGAAGGCTTTACAGTAACCCCCCAATAACCAACAACATCTTGTGCTGTTTTATCCACTTTAGCTCTGGCGACATAAACTTCACCTTTTTTACCAGTGACGAATTGTTTACCAACAAGAACTTCACTATGATTTGGATATTCAGTTTCCAAGTCAAATGCTACTATATTTTTTCTTTCTTCAACTTTGTAAATTGCTTTACCGTAAAAGGTTTCATCGTCAAGGAAATAAGGTCTTATTGCCACATTAAAAGGCACACCCAGATAAACCCCTTTAGCATATCTTGTTCCACGTTTTTCTACAATAGTAAATCTACCAACGACAGATTTTGCTACCTTAACAACAAAATACTCCCCTGCTGTAAAAGAGTGAGGTCTTTTCTTATTCATCAACGTTTCAATATTGGACATTTATACTTCCCGATTATTAGTGTTATCAAACACGAGTTAAAGAGTTACAAATCTGAATCCATCAATCAATTGGGTTTCCAAACGAATATTACCAATTGAATCAGGGCTTAGAAACAGAGTAGCCCAACCGTAGTCATGAATATTAGTAGTTGCTTTAATTCGAGCAAAAGTTCCTACTAAATTTTCATAATACTCTACAGGACGAATAGATTCTGAAAGAAGTTCAGGATCAAGAATTACTTCCATACCCGACGATTTAATACCACGTTTTGTTACTGTAGCAAAGACTTTAGTTGTGGCTTCGTATCGATAAGGTTCAGTACGAAAGAAACGACTAGTCCAATCTAATACACTTTCAGGGGCATCAATCCAACCTCGTTGATTGTATCTATTATCTCTGCCGAAGAAAGGAACCCAATCAAGGTTAGCTACATCAGATGGATTATCAACATGTAAGATTTTAACATTTTGCATACTTCTAGCAAAATAGTTTTCAAAGCAAGTGTAGTATCTAACATTACTTTGATGAGAATTAAAATCTCTTAAAAAAGATTCTCTAAGGGAGTCAATTTGACCATATACTGATAAGTCTGAAAACAAGACAGAGAATAGTTGATTATGCTTTAAGATTAAATACATAGTTGCTCGACTTTATGAATATTCGACACAGGAATAGAACAGATAGTATCCCATTTCGCTTTAGATGTTCCTACATTCAAAAAAGAATAAGCTGTTTCATCGTTCCAAAGCTTATTTGCTTCGATAATATCAGGAAGCATCTCTTTATCTTTGTAGTAAACTTTAAACTTAAGCTTATCCACCAAGCTTGTCCTTTTCAACGACAGGAACATTGGCAGGTACAAAAGCAACCACACCAGTTTCAGTTGAAAACTCATACCAACTATCAACACGAACAACACTGTTCGCTTTGATTTCCATTTGATTGGACATATAAGGATTAACTACAAAAGTTCTTGCTTTTTGTTTTGACATAAAAACTCCATAGCCCATCCAAAGGACAGGCTTATAATTTATACAGGGATTTTAGTGACAGCTTTATCTTCTTGCCACTGAGTAAGCATCTTACGGGCGCTTTCTTCATCTTCACGTTGCATAAATGTTACGAAAGCTGAATACTCACTAGATACTCGACGCTCATTAGTGATTCCATACTCTTCGCAAAGCTGTTTTAAAACCTTGCGAGAGTGAACAATAAGAGGCTCTTTTTCTTCCATAAAACCGCGTTCGATGATGTCTTCCATTGACATAATAATACCCTTATAATTAAACGTTTACAGTGTTACCATTACTCATGGTAACAGATGACATACGACGGAAATTGCTTGCTTCGTTACGAGGAATTGGCATATTCCAACCTGTACGATATGCACGGTTGTTGGCAACCCAAACAATAACATTATCCAGAACAGAGCCACCTAATGTACGATAAGTACAAATATAGTAACCATCTTCCAGAGTTTGAGATCCTTCTACCGCTCTTGCACCATGACGCGACAATGCCATTTGTGGAGCAGCAGGCGTCACAGTAGTAGAACGAGGAGCTTCCTCCAATGCTTCACGGAATGCTCGCTGAGCAGAACGACCAGAATCACGGGTAAGTAGTTCATTAAACTCGTCTACGGCTATTTCAGTCTCAGTCTCATCGTCACCTTCACCCGCCAGACTAACAGCAGGTTCATTGTCTGACATTACAGTTAAATCAACAGGGAAAGAAGTCATATGGGTCAATCCATCACGACCACCTGTTAACTGGTCAACTTTAACTTGCAACGCTGTTGCGAAAGCATTCATTGTTGTTTCAGCTTGAAGACCTGCTGCTGTATTTACTTCCAGAACCCAAGCATCTTCGCCAAGGCTGATAACATCCACAGCACCAAAAGTAAGCCCCATTGAACTAACAGCCAGCACTGCATTACGAAGAACAGCCTGCGATGGGTTAATATTTTCTGTAGCATAAATCCACCCTGTGTGATGGTTACGAACATCATCACGATAGTTAGGATCATCTTGATAACCGTTACGACGACGTTTTACTTGAACGTGAGTGATGATTCCATCAAACACATGAACACGCCATTCACGACGACGACCAGTAATACCTTTGGTGTAAAGAGGTGCATTACCAAGAGCACTTCTGTTATCACGAGTAATTACAGTGATACCTTCCCCAGAGTGACCATTCAAAGTGCCACGCTGATAGACTACACTACCTTCATCAACCCAATTTCGAGCAACTGCTGCATCGGTAGTAAATGGAATGGTAGAAATGCCATGACCCTGCATTGTGTTTAGAGCATTCAGTTTGTTCGCTGCACTGTTAAGTGCTGTCTGAGTGTTGATTACACGAGCAGAGCCGAACAACTCAGTAGGAGCAGAACGATTACCATAGTTGATAATGATGTCATCATTGCGACCACGGAAGGCACTGTTCTGAGTTTTCAGAAGAACAACACGAACTTGGTTATTACCTTCAAAGCGACGACGAAGCTCATCACGCAGAGCAACACAAGAATCAGATGGGCCGTAAGGAAGGATAGCTAAACGAGTAGTCATTTCAGTTTTTCTCTCAATTCGTTAATTTTGTTTGTACAATCTTGGATTTCAATTTCCAAGACTTCAATTTTTAAACGTGCAGTATCAAAGATTTCTTTGGTAATGTTCACGCTGTTAAAGGCAATACTATATTGGCGATACTGTTCTAACAGTAAGTTAGGTTTTCTCGCCATAAGAAAAGACAGATCAATATTAATCTGATTTAGGTTTTCCAGAGACATCGATATTATGCCTTTTAATAAAATCGGCAAGAACCATGTGAATCACGGTTGGAAAAGGTAATTCAACTTGAACCTTTTGAAGTTCAGAAAGACCATCTACCAGATATTTCTGAGCCGCTCTTAGGTTATCGCATCCTGCATTTGACATAGGGATTTTACGAATAACCGCTACGTCATCCAATAAGATTCTATTAACTTCTTTCATCTTTTCCATTATTTTTTACCTTTACAATTTTTACAAACAATCCTGTTTGATTCGGTTAAAACACACTCGTTCAAATCTTTCCAAGGAACATTCGAATGACATTCCTCACAAACCCCGATTTCATTCCATCTGGCTTTGGTGATGTGCATTTGAACTCCGTTTGCTTTTGGGAGGTATTTTGCGACAGGAAAGTTTCCGCTATTACTAGCGGCTTCCTCCTGCTTCTCACTTTCTTTTTTATAAAAGTAAGAATAAGTCCCGTAAGCTTTCTGAGTAATTCTTGCTTTGTTAAGATCTTTAAACTCAATCTTATCGCTGCCGGATTCACGAATCATATTCTTAAATTCGTTACTATTAAAAAGACGACGAGCCTTGTTACCGTTTACAGCGATAAAGTCGCAGTTTTCATAATGACTGATAGTAGATACATTAGTATCATATTTATTCAGAGACCCTTTTCTACGCATCTCTGAACCACAAGAAGAACATATATCTTGCTCTTTTACAGCGGAAGCTGTGCTGTCAAGAAACTTCATATCCTTCTCTTTACCGCAATCATTACAAAGGAAGGTGTTAGAAGATTGTTGCTCTTGTTCACGCAACTGACGTTCTTCTTCCTCAACCCTTTTTAAACACTCAGGATGCCAAAATCCCTGATGGGCGAAAGCTGCTTTAGGTGCATCTTTCCAAGCAATCTGCTTGTCACATCCCATACAGAAACCGTGTTGATGTTGATGCCAAAACTTATAAGTGATCTCTTTACCACCTATTGTTCTGAAAGAGTCATTTTCATCAACACGTATGTTATCAATCTCTTCATCAAAAGGGATATCATCATTTAACTCCGTCAAATCAGCATCAAGCTGTGCCAGAGTTTTGTTGTTGATTGCATTCTGTTCAGTTTCAGGGGTTGCTAAACTAACTGTAGGATACAGGAAGCATCTAACAACACCTTTAATCTGAGAGAAACCTTGAATCGTACCAACAACACTAATACGGAAGTCTCGCTGAGAATCTTCGTAAAGAGCTTCTTCAACGCCAAAAACATCAACTTCTACATAGTCCATGCCATTGTTGTCCATAAAATAACCGGACATCTTACCCTTAGTGCTATTGTTATAGCGCTCAAACTTAGTAGGGCACATGGCAATACGATGATCAATACGAACTGAAAGACCTTCCATCAAGGCTATAGCATTTTGCTCAGCCTTAATTTTATTTCTTCTTTCTTCTTGACTTTGACTTCTGTAGTCGTTTCCTGTGTTTCGGTTCGCCGTACTTTGATATCCACTCTGCCAGCCGTTCGAGTAACGGCTGGCCCATGTAAAAGTTGGCAAATTATGCTTTATCTCCTCTTTCAAGACAAAGCGTTTAGTTGGGCCACTAACATCAAAAACGTACTCAGTTCCAATCTCACACTCAAAGTGTTCAATCTTTCTGTTCTTGATACTCTTGTGACGCATCAGAATCCACATCAGCATATCTTCTTCTGACGCACCGAACCAATCCATACCAGCTTTAGCCAAATGGAAAGGACGCTCATCATTACGAATAATATGTACAGTATCATCTTTAGCATCGTGCCAAACTAAAGTGAAAGCACCATTCAGTTTTTGGATGGTTTCAGCAGCACCAATTTTGTCAATTGAATAACAAACATTGTCACTATCAACAACAAAGTTTTTAGAGTCAGGAAGAAGATCCTGATCATACAAGGTGCCGTTGTGAACCAGTGTAATATTGCCGTGTTGAAATGGATGAGCATTTTTACTGTCACCAGAAGCACCACGAGTTGCATGGCGGTTATGTCCAACTAAAAACGTTGGGTAAGTATTAACCTTAGTAGCTCCAGTTAACACTTCATCGTACTCTTTACGATGCTGGAAGATATAAGATGGTACGGCTTCTTTAGCCATAACAATACCTTCTGGACGTTTAGCAAACACACCAGTGGCATGAACGCCACGGAAAACGTCTGCATAAAGAAGGTGATTAAAAACCTCAACTTCTGTACCAGTTAAACTACCGCCTGCAAGCACTATTCCACACATTATTAAAAGCCCTCTATTTTACATTTAAATTTTAATTACAAACGACTTACGAAAGTATCTAAACTGTTAACCCAACCATCAATAACTGTGTTACGGATAGTGCTGTCTTGGTTTTCTGATTCAATATCAGACCAAGATTGAATTAACTCTCGACACTGACCTACAGTTGCTACGTCTATGTTTTGAGCGCTTGATGCACCGAAAATTCTTACAAACTCGCTTCTGTAGTTACGGCTACGACCTATAACATGGTTAGCATATAATTGCCACTGAACCATCATTTCGCCGATCGGAGCTTGCATCTCATCAACTTCTGTTGAGGAAGGAGCTTCAACAATACGAACACGAGGAACAATTTGAACACTCTCATGACGTATACTGATAACATCATTTGCCAGAGAGTAACCGAAATCCAAATCTTCCTGATTAATAGTGTAATCTAAAGGAAGATATTCAATCATTGGCCCAAAGCCTGATTCTTTTAAGAATTCTACATACTGTTCCAAAGACATGTCTCTGTTTTCAACAGCAAGTTTTTTGATTGTCAGATAACGGTTAACCAGATTAATCAGGTTAGTACGTTTCCACTTAGGCTCACTCACTCGGAATTCAACACTTCCGAACTGAGCCAGAGGTAATAAGTTAAGAGAAGTATACTTATCCCAATTATCAACCAGACGGCTAAAGAAACGTTCACCATCATAGTTAAATGCTGATGCAGCATTAATAAGCTGTGCTTGAACGACAGCAAATGCTGGACAGAAGTTACTACGATAGCGATGAAAACCAGAACACTTAAACAACAAGCGCTCATAAAATGCCCAACCAACGATGATCTTTTTCAGAACTGTACTATCACAATCACGAACATCTAAATGTACATGAGTTGAACAACGCCAAGTTCCCTGAGCAGATGAATTACCAACCGCTGTACTCAGAGAATCAATAGCGTTATACAGATCTTCACCACTGTAAGGCTGAGCACAAACAAGCTCACAACCATTACGAAGTGAGCCATCTTCTGTACAGTTCCAATAAGGAACTTCCAGATAATTAACTTCTTCAATCTCTAACTCAATACCTACGTTAGCATTGAAAGCAAGTTTCGGGTGTGGTGATCCGACAGAGGATTGTCTGTGACCAAAATATTGAGCTACGGTAGTCATAAAACCTCAGCAGTAAATAAAGCATAATTCGGGTTTGCTGTAAACTGAGGAAAGACATACATAAAACGCTGATATAATCTAACCACAGTGCCGTCTACACGACCGATAATAACACCTTTATAATGAATATTATTATCAAGAGGACAAACAAACAGATAACGATTCACTAGTCCTTCAAAAGAAGGATTGAACAAATCATAAATCAGCTTAGCATTATCAGAGCCTCTGCCGATATTTGTTCCCTGAATCTTGTTACTTGCCATGCCTTTCAGTCGCTGACGAACTGGACGAATCATCGACCAACGAACATCACGACCAATGCAGACATAACCCAAATCTGGAGATTCTAAGACCAGATTTTCATCTAACACAGAAACCCTGATACGAGTAGCACGGATACGACCCCCGTTCATATCGTAACGACGACCATTAATAAGAAGCAGCCGACGATGCTCTTCTGAATAATCGTCAGGTGAATAGTCACTACTATCGTCAATGTTTTCCACAAAGATTGGGACGAGTGTCTCGCCCTCTCTCAATGCAACCCAAGTGTTACAATAATAGTTTTGATAATCACGAACTAAACTCATGGAAACCTCTTAAATGATGTTTAAGCGGGCCATGTAGCTGTCAGCCATACGCTTATCATTTGAATTGATGATTTGGTATAGACGATCAACCGGAAGAATAGAATGCAACTGCATCAGTTTATCCGTGTTAATTGCTTTGACAACTTTCTCTGTCTGATCATAAACCAGACGACGAAGTTCTTTGCTCATAATCCAGAAGTTACTCAGAGAACGGTATTCAATACCATAATCTTTGAAACGAATTGCACCAGCTTTACCATACAACTCTTTGCGACGAGTATCACTGTCAAGAAGTACAGATGGCAGAGAATGGAAATAATCGCACAGAACGCCAGTGGTTAACTGATTCTGCTTTGTAACACCAACAGTTTCAGAATAACCAATGTGAATATGACCGCCTGCTGTACGCAGGCCGGGGTTTTCAGAAGTTGGAGAAGCATTCTGACGACCAGTGAACGCATTGAAGTCAGGAGTACAGCCAAATACAAAAGCGCTCTTATCGAAGCTTTCAAGCTCTTCCTGAGTGTAAACATGACTGCTTACACCTTCTGCGATACCATAACCATGTTTAGATAACAGTTCAGAAGTCAGAGATAAACCTTCTTCAATGCTGCTATTAAACTGGTCAAAACCCTTACAAGGGTTGATATCAAATTCAGCAAGAACATTATCTTCTTGCAGACGAACACGCTCACTGAGATGGAGTTTTTGTTCTTTACTACAACCCAACATACCAGCAACAGAAGCAATCACGTTGCCACGCTTTACGAAAAGTTCTGGATCAGTACCAATAGTAAAACTCATGAGTATAAGTCCTTTAATTCTTCAAACATATCAAAAAGAGAAGCCAGTGTGTTTCCGCGAGAACGATGACGTTCTTTGAACTGACCAACAGTTAAACGGCCTAATTTACCAGTAGCAGGCCCACGTAGAACCAGATAACACTTCATCCAGTCTCCGAGAGAACGATACAGACTAGAGATAGAAGATGGAAGACGTGATCTAAATCGAGGCATATTACTCGAAGAATCACGAAGATATCCGTTTTCGTTAGGCCCATCAGAAAATAATGGGTCTTGAAAGAAGAGATCCGAACACTCTTCTTCTGTTCCATAAGCTAACAAATACAGAGCATAAGCATCTGTTTCGTTAGTTAAAAGACACATACCATCTTCACCTGTACTACCTTGATCATTCCAAGTGAATTCACCAAAACTGTTGATAGAAGCTCCAGCACAATATGCAATATAAAAAAGCTTTTGTGCTTCAAGATTTTCTATCCCATCTGGTATTCTATTTCGCTCAAGGTTATTATAACCTAAGTTATAATTACGAGCAGCCATCAATCCAGTAATAACTCGGTCTGCTGGAATATTGCGGATAGCAACAGCTATAGTACCGACCGAAGTTAAGTGATACACACCTTTCCACGGCCCCATACTATTAATAAAATCAAAACATTCCTTCGCGCTAGGGCAGTTTGGAGCTACCCTTGGATGCCATTCCATGACTTCCAATAATTCAGCGTCGCTGGTCAGATTATCAACACGATTAAAACTGCCAAAACAAGCAGCACCCTGTCTCAATACAGGGCCTGATGTTGAGCTGTCTCGTGGTTCACTGAACGCAGCCATAAAGGATGTAGACATTTACTATTCACCTATTAAAAGTTTGTAAATTAAAGGTTCCCACTCTGATGGAGGAATAAGTAAAGAGCTTTTTCTATCTTCTAAATAAGAACCTAAATCCCAGAAATGTGCTCTTAAGTAATCAGAGGCTTTACTAATATCTCTTACAAAAACCCTATTTAGTGGTATCGCAGGATCTGATTCACCAGACAAGACAGTTACAAGATCTTCTTGACCTGTATTATCTCTAATATTTTCTAGCATTAATACACTATTAAACATAGAAGGGGAAGATTCCGATGATAGATATTCACTATTAAAATAGAATCCATCGTAATCATCATAAATATCTTCGTCCCTAAGATGACCACCACCAAGAGTATAAGCATCTTGGAACCAGTTAATAGCTACAGGGTTTAGATATTTACTACCTAATCCTTTACAGATCAGATTATCAGGTAAAATACAACTATCATTAACATTACCTGAATAAAAAAGTTCATCACCAAAAGCACCTTCAATCACCGAAATTAATCGACTCATTAAAAATGCAATCATAGCGTTCCGACCTTTTTCAAACATTTGGTCAAGAATGAAGCAACTCTTTTTATAATAGTTGATATCACATAATTCTCTATCAACCATTAAATAGAACAGACACCTGTCAGCAGGCTGGTCAGCCCTAACACCAACAAAACCTTTGTCATGAAAAACTAAAACAGATTCACGACCAGCATCAATACATTTTTCAAGATCCAATAAGAATTGTTTCTTGCTGTATTCAATACCTTTTTCTGCCACCCATCTACTTACGTTATCAACAGGGGGAATAAACTCACCATTCTTAACATACTGAACCGGCCCGTTATAAGCTTGGTAAACCATTTCAGTTACACCATCAGCGTCATATCCAATCGTAGGCAATACAGCACCAGAGTTCCAGATATAACGAAGTTCTTCCAGAGGTAGACGGTTTTGAGAAGATCTTTTGGTGTTAGCCATATGCCAGATACAACTTTCACCATATGGGTATTCAGACTCAGGGGCTACCCAATTAGGTCTCAATAACTTTCTATTAAAACCGTTGCAAAAATCATAGTCATCGTCTTCCCACTCGCCAATACGAAGGAAGCCATAACAAGGAGTTTGATACGTTTGTACCGTACCATCGAGATATTCAAGACTAACAGGGAACATAGAGGCTCACTTATGGATTATCGTGCTTCCAAAGCTCAATCAACTTTAAGAAGGAAGCTGATTGAAATTCAACTTCTCTGCACAAGTTATATTTCTCTTTAAATTGCACCAGTTCGCTGCGAGCTTGAGCCTCTTTAAATGCTGCATCGCGTTTCTGAGCAACCACCACTTTACCAACTTCACTAGGAAATTGGTTACGACGACGAAGAATCGTCTTAGCCACTTTTTGTTGTTCAATAAATAACCGAACTTTTTTCTTAGCTGCTGAAATAGCTGTTGAAAAATATTCCTGCTGACTTTGTGCATCAGCTACTGTCTGTTTTGCCATAGTCTCTAACAGATCTAAATTGGCTACACTGCCAGTAATAGGACGAATTTTGCTCATGTTACCTCTTAAACTTTATCGGATGTGTTCACCAGTTTCTGAATATCACGCTGGTTGTTCTGAGCGAAAGCAAATACTTTCATGGGCTTAACGCCAACTCGCTTACGTTTAGGTGTAGATTTAGGAAAAAGAGCAACAGTCATAGTTTTCTCTTCTCCGATATTTCTAACCAATAAAGATCGAGAGGTTTTATGAACTACAAGTTTAGGCAATCCTTTTCTGCCTTTGTAGATCATACCGACTTCCATGTCACGCATTGTAACCATCAGCGCTTGGCTGAGAAGTTTTACGTGAATTTTAAGCATTTGCTTACAACTCCTTATTTACGTTTTTTAAATGAACGATAAGTTGATGAAACTTTCGCTCGGTTATAACGATACTGAGTATACGCTTTACGTTTATACTCTTGAGCTTTTTGCTGATTTTCAGGCTTGGACATAGCCTTACCAGCCATGTATCCACCTACCGCACCAACACCGGCAGCAAGAATATTACTACCCACATGGCTGTCGCTACCGTTAGACACGCCGCCATTAACAGGAGAAGACATAGGATAATCTTCTTGATAGCTTGATACATTTTGATTACCTGCCGACTGAGATTGAGAGCGAACCTTTTCAAGTTCAATACGTTCATTCGACTTGATTTCAGCTAAACGAATCTGTTGCTCAGGGGTGAAATTAGCTGTTTGAGCTTTATCACTATTATCGCAAGCAGATAAACAAGTAACGCCCAATAGTAGGGCGCTCATCACAAAAGACTTACGCATTTTCAGAAGTTTCCTGAGTAACTTCGGGAGTAATTGTTCCGAACAGAGAGTCAAAGAAGGAGAGAGATTTGCTGATAGCAGTCTCTTCTTCGACCACTACAGCCATCTTTTGGGTGAGTTCAGCTTTCTCAGCCTGATTATGGGCATGAGCAGCTTCAAGTTCAGTACGAGCTTGAGAGAAAAGACGCATCGCTGATGCATGAGTTGGTTTTTTACCAGAGAACACAGACATAATACTTCCTTTTTGTTGGAGGGGGTTATTAATTCAGTAAAAGCCCCTCAGAGAAGGGCTAGCACTTAATCAACAGATTTTTCGTAAGGAATTCCGTTGTAAATCACTTTACCAGAAACTTTATAGACGGTGTTATTGGTAGTGATATAGGTCTCACCATCTACTTCATCAATACTTGTGATGTAAGAGGTGCTTACTTGAGTGCCGTCTGGAAATGGATGATTACCATGATTTGATTTGTCATCACTAATCAGACCATAAGCAATGTGAGATACTCGATCATCAGGCCCTTTGTATCCAGACACTACGGCATTATGGAGTGTTGCAATTGCTTCCATGATTTACCTTTTGTTTTTGAAGTACATATTCAGCGAATATTGTGTAATAGACGCCACTCTTTTTAAGATGGGTTAAATGTTGGTAAAGGCTGTTAACAGACCTATCCATTTTTCTGGCTATTTCTTTTTTAGAAACTCTTTCTATTTCAAGCCCTACTATCAGCTTGTCATCTTCTGGAGTCCAGCCATAATCATCTTTAGTAATTTTAAACTTCGAAAGCAGATGTCTGCAATGATCATGAGAAATATTAAAATGTTTAGCTAATTCTCTACAGTTCATTGTTTGATATGCTTCTTTTAATTCCTTTATTCGCTTAGAAGTCCATGTATTATTAACCTTCATAGATTTCTCCTCAAAATATTTAATAGAGGGTAGTCAGATACTTTTGACGCCCTCGATAAATACTTTATTTAGGATCTAAATCATCTTCGTCATCTTCGTATTCATCAACATATCCGATATCATAACCGAATGCATTCAGAACACAAATACCGACATATCCGAGAAATTTCCAAGAGGCATAACCAACAGCAGTATAGCCCATAGCAGTAAGTAAATAATTCATATTAACCTCCAAACAAAGAGGCCGATATGTGATGTTGTTTAATTGCTTTCTTTCTTAGGGAAAGCCAAAGAAACAAGTACGCCGGATAAGAGCAAACCAAGCACCACATACAGGCTGTGGATAGCTTCGATTTCGAATCCAAAAGGATGACCAATCAACTTAGCACCAACGAACACTAAGATAAGTGCTACGAAAGTGTCAAGTCGGGTCAGATGTTTCATCATAGAACCAAGTACAAAGAACAATGCTCTGAGGCCAAGAATGGCCATAATCATCGCCGCATATACCAGAGGTGGCTCTTTCGTGATCCCGATGACCGCTGGTACGGAGTCGAACGAAAACATGATGTCACTAAGCTCAATAGTGACCAAACAAAGAAACAGAGGCGTAACACAGCGAACACTGTTACGAACAGTAAAAAAGCTGCTACTGTTAGGAGTTGTGTCCACAGAATAGAACTTCTTGACAAACTTGATATACGCTTTGTCATCGTAATTTACCTCTTCCTCTTCGTCACCACCTTTAATTAAGGCATACGCTGAGAAAATAACCAGAAGGCCAAAGAATACCTGAACACTCCAATGCAGATTAAATAATGCTGTACCTGCTGCTACGAAGATTCCACGGAACACTAATGCTCCAGCAATACCCCATAACAAGATTTTGTGTTCACGAGCACTGTCTTTAATACCAAAGAAAGCAAAGATTGCGGTAAACACCATCAAGTTATCAATAGAAAGTGCTTTCTCCATTGCATACCCTGAGAAGTATTCACTTGCTGGAGTAGCACCATACACCAAATAGATGTACCCGCCGAGTCCAACAGCAGTTGCAATCCAGAACAAAGACCATAAGATGCTTTGTTTAAGACTCTGCTCTTTACCATCTTTATGACCGAAGAAGTCAACCGCAATTGACAAAACCAGAGTCACACCTAATGCAACATACAGCCAGAATGGATTACCCATCAGAATTGAACCTTTGTTTAGTGAGATTATTAGACAGATGCTTCTGTCACGAACTTGCTTACTGCATAGGTGATACGATTACGAACCTGCTGTAAAGACTCATGTCCCAGCACCTTGCCGTCTTTATAGACTGTAGTTAACTGAGTTTGAGCTTCCTGAGCAGGAGTAACCTGATCTGCAACAGACCATTCACCTTTTTCGTCAACGGAATGGAACAATAAACCTTTAAGAGATTTCTTAGTCCCGTCATCAGTGATAGGGTCTTTGAAGATCTCACGAGGTTCACCGTCAACAACACCGTAAGTAGCTTTGATAGCAAAACCAAAGGTATCACGGGTCACATACTGATAGGTATAAGAACCAATACCCAGCACTACGTTTGATGAGGCAAAGTCTTTCTCTGCCAGACGACCAAAGATTTCATCAGCACGTTCCATAGTGATTGAATCACCATAGATGAGACCAATTTTAGGACTCAGAACTTTGAAACCTTTAGAGTTGATTTGACCACCGAAGGTTTCCCAGAGAATTTGGATAGAACCTTTAATGATGTAATCCGGAACTTGTACGAAACCATCTTTAACAAGACGGAAATACTGCCCCTTATAACGACATACTTGACCGTGAGCTTTTCCACGACGCATCATTGTCAACGCTTCACCTAAGTGATCGCATGAATCCGCATCAATAAATTGCTCACCACAAATAATGTCAACAGGATCACCAGAGTCAGGACGAATAACTACCTTACCATCACGAGACATGATGATATCTTTCAGTTGTGGCAGGTATTCATTTAAAACCTTCCAGTAATCCCAAGTGTCAGAGACAATTGACACAATACCAGTAGGATAAACATCCTGAATAAGACGACGGAATGTTTCTATTTCGCTGTCTTTCTGTCCCATACACATTACGCTATGCTCAGTAGCAGGAACTGAACCACCATCAAGACAGTCAATTTCATACTGCATTTGCAGACGACGCAAAGCAGCAACAGAATCTGTACCAGTGAAGGATAACAAATGACCCATACCTACCAGAGTGTTTGCCCACATACCCATATCACCACGAGCAGAGAAGTCGTGGAATTGCCAAGGAATATGGTCACTGGTATCGCAAGTCTTTTTAGACCAGAATTCACCAATACAACGATAGTTAAACGCGATAGTGGCAGCAGTGGCCATAGGCCACAACTCAGCGCTGATAAGTGTTTCCAGATAATTTACCAGCCAGAAAAACTCTGGTTTGGTATTCTGGATCGTCATTACAGGAACTTTCATTTCAACGAAAGAACCTTCTGGAATAGATTTGATTTCAATAGGCAGGTAGCCTAAATCATGCAGTGCAGCAATACCGTCAACAGGAACCGCATCTTTACCAAGATAGCTGTCCATGAAAGATTTATACTGACTAACTACACGAGTTTTATCCAGATTGAAGAAGTTCTTATTGAACCCTTCACTGAGCCACTGGAGAATAAATGGCTGTAAACCAGCCCAAATCAAAGGACTACCACCCTTACGACGAGCAAAGAAGGGGGATTTAAAATGCTTGTTACTTCGAGGACAAAAGTTACTGTAAACCAACTCAGTGTTTTCAGGGTATTGAGCACGGTGAGAAGTTTTATAACCATCAATAGCAAAAATCGGGTTAAGTTCCATGTTACTTCCTATTATGATTCAGTTACGTTGCTTGTGATATTTATTTCAATATTCACCAGTTGAAATCTTCTGTCTTCAGGGAAACAAGTAAAACTCCCATTAATTACGCTGAGAGAGTTATACATATTACCATCACGAATTATCGGTAATATCTTCATGTATAACAAACCTTCATACATGAAAGTACGTCCTACTCCCATATCTTTTAAGATCAGTAAAACAACTTTCTTTCTTTTGTCTTTTAAAGAAATCATATAACTTTATCCTGTTAATAGTAAACAGTAATGGTTGTCCTAACCTTCATAACTTCTTGATCATCACTCATATCAATAATTTTACCAGTGACAAAAGACATAGCGGCTGTTTTAGAGGTAGCTTCAATAAAGACTTTAGCTAAAACAAAACCAATTTCAGGGATTTCAAAAGTATCCCCTACCTGTAATTCTGCAAAAGTTGTAGGTGCCTCTTTCTTCTTAACTATTTTCATATCTTTAACCTTTATTAACTGTGAACAATTAGCTCACACTCACAAGGAATGACCGCACGGTCTGTTTCAAGAAGAATAGAATCTCCACTCCCCAATGAAACTGATCTATGGGTATCAATTTTCATAAGAATTGCATGGGAGCCTTCAACTTGAAACGTTCCACCTTTTTTAATATCGTGGAAAGTATAGATTTTTGGTTTCTGTTTTTTATTGGTGATTTTCATTTAATCACTCCTGATAACTAGGAAGTAAAAGCAACTGAGCATTGACTGGTTTTACCATATGATCTGGTCTAAAACAATGAGGTCTAAAAGTTCTTAGATTGATCGTATTAACATCATCGTAAGCAGTAACGACTATGTACAGAGAATCTTTGGCATATTGAAAGACATCACCTAAATTTAAAGATTCAAAGCGAACCCTTTCTGTTTCTTCTCTTTTATCTACCAATTTCACGATGCAACCCCTATGTTATTCATAACAGTTTCAATAGGAATGATCACAAACTTACCTTTAAATGTTTCAGGTACAGTAAGATTTTTCAGACTATCTGTGGTAAAAATACGATCAATACCTTCTGAAAATAAACGAGTAATTCCACGGCTAAAAATACCGTGAGTAACCCAAAGACTTACTTTAGAAGCCCCCGCCTCCTTAAGTGCATGGGCTGCTTGAGTAAAAGTAGCCCCACCGTCACAAATATCATCGACAATGATGCAATCACGACCGTCAAGAGAAGACAGACTACAATCAATGATCTCTGATTCAACAATACGTCCGGTAGATGTATCACGAATTTTTGACATGGTGACACGACCAGCAGGGTTAAGTACAGACGCTACTTTTTCAATCTTTTTCAAAGATCCTGCATCTGGAGCTACCAATACATCACCATAGGGTAGTGTATTTCTTACCCAACTAAAGCTCATGATATCTTCTTGACTGATAACATGAAGGCGTTTAACCAGATGAGACACGTCACTGTGAACATCAACACTGATAACTTTGTCAATATTCAGAGAGTTGAGAAGATCAGCAAATACTTCCAAAGAGAAAGAATCGTTGCGAATCATACGACGATCTTGTCGAGCATACGGCATATATGGAAGCTGTAACTCAATTACAATACGGTTGTTAAGATGACGTAAGATATTAACTGCCTGAGCAATTTCAAAGAAAAGCTCTGGAAGTGATTTATCAGCTTTGGCAAAAATAGTTGATGATACAGGATTGCGAGGAAGTGTACCAACAAAGTTCAAGCTTCCAGCACCGTCTGAGAAATCCACTTGGTTCAGCGCTACACTTACACCATTAATTTTAACGCGAATCATTTCTTTACTCCAATGATCAGTTTGGTTTGCTCAGAAAGACGGGTAAGTCTTTCACTGTTTTTAATGGCAGCTTGTTCGTACACTTTCTTTTTATCGTTGACTTCTTTTAGAAGTTCTTTCCCTAACTTAATCAAAAGCTTAGCTTTATCTTCAAGTCTCATAGGGCCATTATGCAAGAAAGCATCGATTGTACTACCTTTATTGTGGTTTACTTCTGCTTTAACTAATACAACGTTACCTTTAATATAATCTTTCAGCGGATTGATACGTTCGAAGGTAATGTCATCTTCATTCTCAAACGGTTTGCCTGAGTAATAACATACTTCTGTTTCACGAAAGAGTTTCACTAACTGAGGATAAGTAAGTTCCCATTTAGCGCGAAGCTCGCCCTTAATGCACTTCTTAACCTTATTAGCCACTTTCGACAGTATTTCCACCTCTGATAAGTCGGAAGGTTTAATCATTTTATTAACCTCTTAGTATAACCAGCAATAAGCCCCCGTAGAGGCAGGCTTATTAATAGTCAACTAATTACAGGCCGTAATTAGATGGATTCAGACCCAGACGACTTGCTACCTGACGTACAACAGCCAGTTCACTGTCTTCGATTTCGTTGTCAGCATCTGCAACGTCGATAACAGTAACCAGAACCTGCTCAGCAGCAGCTTTATCATCTTTGACGCTATCCAGAAGAGCATTAACTTGCAGCATAGCTGAACGCTTACCACCACCAGTAAATGCGCTTACCCATTTACCCATTTCAGAGTCAATGTCACTGGAGAAGTTGCCCAGCTTTTCGTTGTTTTTGATCAGTTTTTCCAGCAGATCCAGTTCATCATCATCGATAGAACCATCAGCAGCAGCTACCCATACGGCAGACGCTACGGCAGCTTGGAACGCAGACTTGTTTTCAATACGCTTGATTGAGGTGATCAGAGATGCAAGTTTCTTTTTCAGTCCGAACATTAGTGAAGTACCTTTTGTTTAGGTTTGTTGAAGATCGACATATAAAAACGTTTGTCGAAACGGTAGAAAATAAAAGGGTGTTGATTTAGGAGTTTACCAGAAAGGAAGGGACTCCTATCCATTGTTGGATTAATGTGTGTCTGTGTCATTGCCATATCCACGGAGAGAGTTAAGATAAACTTTCCCTTTCGGTGTGTCGATGATACATTTACCAGAAATCCAGCCAAGACTTGCTTGATAGCCTAAATCATGTTGAGCTAATTTACATCCAGCAAACTGATAAGTTCGCAGACCTAAAAAAGCCACAACAGATAAAGCTATTACGCCGAAGAAAGCTTTTTTCATTGAGTAGCCGATATACGACATATTGCCGTAGAAAGGAAGTTGATGTTATTAGCATATTTCAGAGACTTGTCAAACTTACCGTCTCTTACACACGCCCTGTGATTAACCATACTATCAGCTAACTTAATGATTGTAGCAAGTCTGCTGCTGGTTATGGTTTTGAGATATTGACTATTTGATTCACACCCTTTGGTTAGCAACTTGACAGCAGCTACAACCATATTAGGTATGCCATTTTTAATCAATAACTCCGCTGTACAGGACGTATCCTCAATAATATCATGAAGATACGCCGCTGTAACAGCCAGATCAATTTCTTCTTTATCAAGTTTTAAACCAGTAGCGATGATTTCAGCTTGAAGTGCTACGGGATCTAAGTGACCAGAAAAATAATCATATTTCCCGTACATCTGGCCTGCATGAAACTGTTGCGCCAAACCTGATGCTGTTTTAACGAAATCATGCGTCACAGTAGTTTACCCCTGAGAAGTTTCGATATAGAACAGACGTAGAGCGTCCAGAAGAGCATTGCGACTTTGGGTCACTTGGTCTTTCATCTTAATCTCTTCTTTCAGAAGTAAGACAGATTGATTGACGATACTACGACCAACATTAATTTCTTTGGTCAGACGAGATGTAACAGCACCGCCGCCATTACGATCAGCGTTAATGCGTTTTGCTTTTAATTTAGTCAGCAACAGACCAGTTGACTTGTTAGTCATACGGTAAGCAGTGACATTATCACGACTTGCTTTCAACGTGTTGTTAGCTTGTTTGAGAGAATCAATCAAACATTTTTCAACAGTAACACCTTCCGGCAACACTACTGCACGAATCTTAGCAAGAACTTCCTCTGGAGTCGGGACGATAAAGACCTTATTCTGCTGTTCCATAAACTATACCTTTTAATGAATGATGATTTCAGTGTCGAAACGATAGATTACAGCCATGTTATATGGAAATAACACAGCCATTCCATTATCAAGTTGTCCAGTATTGAACAACTCAATTAAATACTTTCTTGTACTATTCATCGAACACCTTCCTTGTCTTCGATTAAAAACGAAAAAAGCCCTGTCATTTCTGACAGAGCCTTGTAATAAATAGGGAGAGATGACGAGTCTCTTTATTCCCTAACAGATTTTTCCGCGATTCCTAACTGAGCCTCTATTGTTAAAATAAAGGGTTAGTGTTGTGTGTTCTCACAACGGTAATAACACTCATGACTCACATTACAGGAATCAAACCTATAGAAGAGAATCGAACTCTTCAAGTGTTATTAACGTTACGGATCATTTCTTTTTTATCAGGGAAATGACAAGACCTGACCCTAACTAGGATTCTTTTTTTAGTCCTGATATGCAAATAAAGCTTTCTGGCATATTTCAGAACGTACACAATCTTCTGCGTTGAATTGTATCATATCAACTAAATCGTCTGGCTGGAAGCGTCTGAGAGCGTCTGCTAGGCCATTACGAGATTTATTTGGAAGGTCACACTGAGTAACGTCACCGTTCACAACAACTGTACAGTTTTCACCGATACGAGTTAGGAACATCTTCATCTGAGATTCAGTTACGTTTTGTGCTTCATCAAGAATAACGAAAGCATTCTCAAAAGTACGACCACGCATGTAAGCAAATGGAGCAATCTCTACCTTAGCAACTTGAGGTTTCAAGCAATACTCAAGGAATGATGCACCGAGACGTTTCTGTAGAACGTCATATACCGGACGAAAATATGGGGCAAATTTCTCTGCTACATCGCCGGGCAAAAATCCGAGATCTTCGTCAGCTTGTAATACAGGACGAGTGACAACAATTTTGTCTATCTCTTTGTTATAAAGTTGTTCAGCAGCAATAGCGGAACTGAGGAATGTCTTGCCACAACCGGCTTCTCCGGTAGAGAATATGAGTGCTTTGTTGTTAATAGCGTCAATGTATTGAGCTTGATTGCTATTGCGAGCTTCTATAGGTGAGGAATCTCTCTTCGTCTTGCTGACGAGATGGAGGTGTTCAACATTGGCTGGGGTTCCCATGTTTTCAAAATCCATTTGACGGTTACTTCTGCGAGAGTCACGAGAACTCTGCTGTCTACGCTGTTGTCTTCCCATGCGGAGTACCTTTTGGTTAGCGACAATCCAATTGTCTGTGAGCATTACGGGTGGATAGCAGAGGAAAGTATTTTCTTGCTATAACTTTTGTACATTTACACTACCTTAACACGAGTACCGATTTATGAACGGTTTTGATAACTCAGACCGAAAACTGAGAGGCTTGCAGCGGTTTGAATGACAATCACTGAACACTACAGCGAGGTTAGGTTGATAGCCCGATTATCATTCTCACCAATTCACCAAACTTAGTTGGTGAAGATCTTTTCGTACATATCTTCTGTCGAAGACTTACGAGATACATATAGTGAAATCTCAATCTTACGACCGTTAACTTCCCAAAAACCTGTAACTTCTTCGGCAGATGCAGTAGTATGAGAAGAATCATAAGTTAAGAAAATACGACAATCTTCATCGTAATAATCGTCGTCAGTAAGTTCACCTTTTTCTTTACGCTCAAAGTAAGAACGGTTTCCGTGATAAAAACTCTTACCAAGAGCTTCTTCAAGGAACTTACAATCCTCTTCTTTGACTGTAACACCGAGCAATGGTTTGTTTTTTCCGTCAATAAAATCAACAATATTAATATTAGTTTGTTGACCTTTATGGTAATTAATATCTATACCATCCAGTTCAATTTTACCGACAGTGAAACGACGTTCAATCAGGCCATTCACTGTAATATTTAATACTTTAAGGCAGTCAATAAAAGAGACGTCTGGGTAACGATTAAGTTCTTCTACCAAACATTGTAAAACATCAAAGTTAAAGTCGGTAGAAAAATCCCACAGAGTTTTGATATTATCAAACTGGTGTTTGGACTCTTCCAGAAGATTATCATCACAATAACCCTGAATAGTCGCTTCATCCAGTTTGTCGTAACGATAGTGATAGAAGATACGACTTGGGCGAGACATCAAAAATTCTGAGACAAAACTTTTGTTTGATGTCAGAACAAACAGCTTACCGCCTGCATTAATACCATCCAGCAGACCAAGCAAAGCATTTTGTTCTTCATCATCTTTATATTTCTTTTCAAATTCGTCAATTAGTACAACACAAGGTTGTGTGATTGAATTTAAGAATTTAAAGAAACTTGGATCAGTAATCCCACTCTCAATAAGAAGGACAGGAAAGCCAGACTCAATTGCTGCTACTGCAACTTCGGCAGACAGCATAGTCTTTCCAGAACCCTTATTACCAGATAATAGAACACCAGTATTTTTACCGGGAGTTTTAAGACGATCCACATAACTGTTAAGGATACGAGTAGCACGGTCAGCTACGTCGCCATAAAGACGTTTGGGACGTGAAGGAGCCGGAGCTTGTTCCAAATACCACCCAGCCATAGGGTTAAACTCAACGCTGTATACGCCTGCTGGGATATCTTCACGCTCGGTTCCACGGTCAGATGCAAGAAAAATTCGTTTACCACGTTGATCAAACATTTGTTTATTCATTACTGTTTCCTATTGGGATGGAATTGGGTTTATACTTTATACAAACGAAAAAAGCCCCCACCATTTCTGGCAGGGGCTAATATTATCTGATGCTTATTTCTACACGCTCTACGTGAATTTCACAGCTTGCACTGAACTGGCTTGTTCCGACAATAGGGTCAGATCCAGAGGGAATTTCAACTGCATCAACAAGGTTGATTTTTAGGTAAAGTTTCCCTGAGTAAGAGAAGAAATCCCCAGCCCTTAAACAACCAAACTGGACTCTTGTTCCAGAGGAAGGTCTTATTATTGCGGTATGTCCTCTACGACTTTCTGATAGACTATCAGCCCTGATTCCTGATCCAAACATAGCTACCCCTTAGATTCTATCATTCTTACAACATCCCAAACTGCCAGCTTCAAATCTTCATTTGAAGCAGAGAATCTAGGTGTATCTTTGTTCACGAAAGGGCTTATTACATGCCAAACCTGCTCTACTTCTGGTTCTTCAAGACTGGCGTGAATAACAGAAAGTTTGTGTGCTTGGATTAGATCAGAAATCATAACTCACGGCCTCTACCATCCATGCAATAAACTTTAAATGCTTTTACTTGTGGCTTGTAAAAAAAGTAAGAAATGTTGTCCTTACCACCACAAAAGTCTACAGCTTTGTTGTAAGCTGCATCACGTTCAACAGGAGATTTAACAACTGGAGTTGTACAAGCACTGAGAGATAATACAGCTACGAAAGCTAACAGACTTTTCATTTATGTTTTCCTAATGCAAATTCAACGAGAAGCTTCAATCCGAACAATAAACATGAAGCAGCGAAACCAGATACAACAGCAACACCTAAATAGTGCATAAAACCTCTAAACATTTTAACGGAAGCCCCGAACCTACTTGCAAGGTTTCTAGCATTCTTATTGTAGGGCTAATTCTTTATATTAGAATAGACTCTTCTTGCCGATGGTAAAGATACCAGTTGATAACAAAAAGGAAGTTTATGGAAGAGCCTATTATAATAGAAAGAGGTTGAGGAATTGTCGCCGATAGCTCCTCTGACTACCTAATTATGAAACCTTTGGCTTGCATATTACATGAAAGTGTGCGGAGTATTGATTAAATGGCAAACAATACAATCGAATCGAAGGAATTCTGTGAAAACGGGGCGTTCACGCTACAACAGACAACACACATATGCCAGATGGCCTTTCGGACTTATATCAAATACAAGATTGACCACTCATTCAGTTGATTAGCTGTTATACAATCTTCCTACCCCTAGGAATTCAACTTAATTAATGTCATCACTATTGTCAAATAGATTAAATAATTCGAATGGTCAATCTGTCTATTAGAGGATACTACTAATTACATTCTCAACAGATTGGTAATGGTTCACTTCTTTCATCAATTCTTCACGAGAATAATGAAATTTCTTAATATCTTTGTTCATAAAGACAAACATTTTTCCATTGTGCTTAATAGCGTCAATTACACGCTTAGCATCAACAGAATCAACTTCTGGACGGGCTTTAATGAAGTTGAATAGGGTGTTGATATTGAACGCAGATTTTACATGCTGACAAATCAAACCTTGATCAGTTACGTCAATCATGTACAAACGAATTGGCTTAGACACAAACCCTCCACGAAACGTCACAGTAGTAGGATATAGAATCCATACAGTATCCAAGATAGACCAAAAATGCTAACGACGAGTATTATCCATGCAGCTATTTCAGTTATCTTAACCTCTTGGTCAACATCCATATTAACGCCCAGATGCACCACAGCCACGGCATTCACTGCCATAACCTGTATTAGTTAATCCGCACAAACGACAATCCCAAAATATGCATAGGATTTTCATATTAATCACCTCAAGAAATATATACCTGAGACTTACAGGTAGGGCAACGAGGAACTCTTATATCAAGTTTCTCTGGAATGGTTGTAGGTGCTTTGCTTAAGTTATATACCCTCAAGCAGCGATAACAGAGAACATCTTTATCAGGGATAATTATTTCAACTATATCTCTTCCTAGATAATCTTTTCTCATATTGTTTCTACTTTATTTTAAGCAAAAAAAAGAGGCTCCGAAGAGCCTCATTATATTACGCAGCAACAGCAGATTCAGCCTTTGCTTTCAATTCGTCAGAGGTAAACTGATTACCTTCTGGTACAACATTGGTGTGTTTCACCAAATACTTCAACTGGTTTTCACCAGCACGAACAACCGACGTAGTTTGATCGTGAAGTCGCTGAGAAGCGTTAAGATGACCTACGCGCTTATGTCCCCAACGAGGTGACACAGCTACGCTACGGCTATGGGTAGCCAAAGCAGTTGCTGCAATAGAATCCTCTGGATGTTTCTGGAGGTGTGATTGCAGCTTACGAACTTTGTTCTTACCAAAGTTGTTGTTTGATTTGTATGAAGCTAACAGACCTTTACCTGCTTTAGAAACTTTCTTACCCATTTTTATATCCTCTGAAAAGACGTATCAAGTTCAGTATTTGAAGTTACAGAGCAGGATTTGAACCTGCGTTTCCTGCGTTTCATCTATAAGATTACTCGGCTGTTGTCCTAGCCCACTAGACGATCTGTAGATTTGGTTGGACGATTGTGGAATCAAACCACATCCGATTAAAGCTGCCTAGGCCATACTAATCATAGCAAACCTGCATCATCCATAGGTTGCGCCGAGATCACGGTCTATGTTAACCATAATTTGTGATCGCAACGACTTGTCACTAATGCTGACCAGACAGGCTTATCGATGCCAAGCTTTGGGTTGACAGCAGGACTCGAACCTGCAAATTTGAGTAAGGCCGGTTTCGGTAAATCTTAATATCTCACATTAAGACATATTCCCTAATCCAGCCCCGTATACCTATTCCAGCACATCAACCATAGATTGCCCCTCTTATTAATCAGAGCAGGGGCGACTCCGCTAGATTTGGCGACAGGGAACTAGAATACCCTGAGAGCTTTCACTTATTAGGCTGCTGCTCTGAACGTGTTATCATTTGCATTTATATTTAAATGTTTAAAAACAGACGCAATGAGTACAACGAAAACAAGAAAGACCACTGTCGGTGGAATGTCAGGTGTGAGATTAAAAGATGGTGACAGTAACCTTTATTGTTTTCATTGAAGTATTTAGTGGCCCCGCCCAGATTCGAACTGAGGTCTGATGAATTATGAGTTCATTGTTTTACCGCTAAACTACCGGGCCACAGGTTATTTATAATATGAGGGTTAGACTTAGCCATTTTCTTTTGATTTTCAGACCTAGTAAAAGGGCCGAAGAATTAAATAATACCAAAGAAAGTCAGCTCTATTATAGTGACCAAACAAACTTCTAATAGGCTTGCAAAACACATAGAAATTTTATCTATGAAACTGTACTTTTTATAATACCTAATAAAAAAGTATGTAGCCATCAAGCTATACCAAAGATTTTAAACACTAGCAGAAATTCAAGAAACATTTCTACCAATCCAATAAGACCAAACCCTGCAAGAGCCTCACAACTAAACTTGTTATATTTAGTCAAGAGATAGAAGATTATACTCATTCTCCAATAACCTCCTCAGTTTCATTACCACAAGTTTCACAGATATAAACCTGCTCTTTAACTTCAAGAGAAGTGTTAAATACTACAGGCCCTTCAACCATATCTGATTCACAGTTTTCACAAATAGCATTCCATTTACTTTCTGCCATCTGATTTATCCTTAGACTGAATATACCTTCTAGCCCTGCAATAATTGCAAATGCAGGTATCTTTATGGTCGTTAGGGTTAAATGTCATATTTAGTTACCCGACATTTGACATTGGCATTACAATCAACCAATGATTTTAACCAAGACTTACGAGTAGGTTTAACTGGAAAACTTTCACCGGATAATAAACTAGTGAATATAAAGCATCCAGCATAACTACCGAATAAAGCTTTGTTACGAAAGATAACATAGCCATTGTCACGAGTACGATACAGCCTACGTTTTTTAAACCATCGCATAGTTATGATCCTATAAGCACTTTTATTATATCAATAATGACAGAAAACATTATTGACAGCGCAGTAATTGCTACAAGCAATAACACTATGTAACCTACTATTTCGAATAATAGTTTAATCATAATGTCACCTGTTTAACTTGAATATGAGTGACCTGTGATGGATCAATTAAATGACCATACACAGTTTCAAAATAAAACTGTTTTAGATCAGTACCTTTCAATTTAACTGTAAAGAACCTATCACCATGAGTCCTTATAACAAAAGGGTTTTCATATGCCTCATCTTCATGAAGTGATTCAAGATTCCTGCCTGTTGGTTCGAAAACTTTAAAGTTTAAAGCAAACATGTTTCTCACCAGAACAGTTGATCCGTATATGTTTCAGGGATAACAACACTTTGAGTTTTATGCACACTCATTTTAGTGAAGTCATGATCTTTTGTATACAGATATATGTTACTAATCAAAGCAGTGTCGCTTACCGCTGATGTATCAACATCAACAAAGATTTGATCAGGAGTACGAAACACGTTCATAGCACTTGTTACGTTGTTGCCTTTGGATGTGTCTACAATCTGAGCTGAGAAACTGTTAGAAGTTTCGTGAGTTATTGAATACCCTAAGAACTTCGTAGCAAAAGCTTTGATGTTCTCATAACGGGCAGTACAATCTGTACTACAGGCAATAGGCTCACTAACTTTGGTGGAAGTATGAGCACAACCTGCTAATGCTAAAGCACTTAATACAAGTAATAGCTTATTCATATTAGCCACCTCTTACAGTTTAACAAATGGTCGGGAGTCTAGGATTCGAACCTAGGTCTTATGCACCCTGTGCACACGTTTTAATGCCGCTAAACTACTTCCCGTATTTGGCTGGGGATAGTGGACTCGAACCACTGCATCACGGAGTCAAAGTCCGTAGCCTTACCAACTTGGCTAATCCCCAATTTAAAGAAAGGCTGATGTTATACGAACATCACTTAAGAAGTTTCTCTCACATACTTCACCTTATTTGGCACGGAGTATAGGACTCGAACCTATAACCTAGGGAGTAGAAATCCCTTGCGCTATCCAATTGCGCCAACCCCGCATTAATTCTTATTGAAACCTTGTGACCAGTAGAATCTACCTGAGCTACAGAATCATAATTAGTTACTGGTTATATACTAAGTTCATTACGCCTAGTATATAAACACTACCAACTATTTTGTTTCAGTTGATTGTAAAGCACAAGAGCTCATAGGATTAACGATGGTAGAAGACATTGAAAGAGTTTTTATCTGATTATTGCATTCCTGATAAGATAAATTAGGAACAACAACAGATACAGGCCGCCATCCACCACCGCTAATAGATGCGATAAAAATGAGAGTGTAAAGACTCATTTAGCGTATCTCCTAACAGACTCAACAGCCCATTCAATCATTATGTAAATGAAAGCTAAGGGCCAGAAGATAGCGATTATCCATGCTTTAAATGCACCTGCTTTAGTAGGTTTAATCCACGTTTTAGGTACATCACCACCTACCAGACAACCGAAGGTAAGGCAGAAGAAAACAAACCACAGGATAACAAGAGCGTAGCTACTGTCCATCGTGATCTCTCTTATATTGAAAGTGACGTTTCTTTATGTATCTGATTATGTAAAGCACTGAATCAAACACAAATATAATGGCATAGAAAATAGCCATTAAAGGAAACACCACGGGCCATAGGAAACTCTCAAAGAAATTTCCAAACAAACTGGAATCATTATCTTCACGTCTGCACAGATAACGGAAATCCAGAGTAGCGATAATTATGTATACAAACAACACTGTAATCCAGATATTGTCCATATGTCTCACCCTAGTGAAAAATAGATAAAAGAAAACCCCTGATTACTCAGAGGTTTCGTTGTTACTTTTATTCACATCTGACAAACCACCTTTCTTTGGTTTCTCTCTGTGAAGTTGTTGAAACAGAAGTAATGCTGCTAACTTACGTTTAACATCATTCATAGCTGGATCTGTAGCTTTGTCCTCTTTTTTATTTAGAGGTTTTTTAGCTACTTTGGTTGTTATCTTAGCCATAATAGACTCCTATAAAAAGGTTACTAAGCATGTGCATAAGCAAGCGAATCCAACGCTAGCGTTAAGCTCATGCTTTGAGTCCATTATGGATTAATACTGTTTAGTTCCGTTATGCTCTAACACATTTATACACTGGAGAATTAGGCATAAGAAGCATAAATTCCCTTGTGTTAACTGTAACACCAATACTTGCTACAGTATCTGGTGTGTTTACAGATTTGATATAATGGGTCATTACCAGAGTATCGCCTAAACCATTAGATTTCTCTTCACCATCAACCAGTTTCCAAGTAACACCATTTACAGTAATGCTATTAGACATACCGTCCATGTACAGAGTATAAGGGCCACAAATAGCCCCTATGGTGTCCTGTGAATCGTGTTCAGGACTAGGAAGGTTATCATCTTCCCAATCTGTAGCATCGTCCTGAGCATCGTCATAACCCTGCTGATACGCAGAATCATAACTGTTTTGAACATTTGAACCGAAACGAGCAAGTGCTGTGCCATTGAAACAAAGGGCTACAGCCACGGCAACTAACAATTTAATACGCATCGCTAAAACCCTCCGCGAAAAACGTCACAGTAGTTATTTAAGGTCTGGAATAGTGGGTTGACAGAAGTCTGTGATTCTATCTTCACCGCAATATTCACATGAGTGACCAATGACAGTACGGCGTTCACCTCTACGTTTACGCCAGTTAACCAACACTCTTACTTGTAACAAACTAAAAGGCTGGCGACAGAAAACACATTTATCCACAATTCACCTATTTAGAAAACACCAGCTTACCCCCACACGTTATCTTTTGTTTAAAGTGTTTAGGTGTATTGATACTGGTATCATGGAAATATTCTGCATCACTTACAGAAACATACAAGGGAGAGAGTACCCATTTAGCCATAACAATTGCATTATCAAGCGCTTGTTTGTCAGATGGTTTAGCTGTCCTTTGTATCCTGTTATATTCTTGTTTAATAGACTTACCTCTGATAATGGTAGTCCATGAATATTGATGCTTTTGTCTTACAACTTGTTTAGCGGTTAAATCACGCGATTTCATACGGTTGCGCACCGTCTCGCTCACTAACAGTTGACATAACATTGGCTCACTTCTCGCCTCATGGTAAGTAGTGAGCGCAATGTATAATACAGCCGTAGAGATCAATAGCCATTCCCTATAAAAGTTTAAAGGTTTTGACTTTCACGGCCTTAGCTATATCAAAGCAGGAATCATCGCTTTTAATGATTCCATTTTGTGCCATTATAGCCAGACCTTTAGCGCCGGTACGGTCAATATTATTTAGGATATAACTACATGATAATGGGTAGGAAACGAGTGGGTAAATTTTACCCTGATACTTAAACACAACCTGATCGTTACAAATAAACACGACCAAATCGCTACGTTTGCCAGCCGTCATAGTAGTTTTCCCTTAGTTGTAAAGCCCACGCTGCGACATCTTACGAAAGGCTTTATCAAACCGTTGTTGTTGCCAATCAATGATAGGCCCGACTGGTACGCCTAACACATTCCAGCGTTGACGTAATTCGTGTGCCGCTTTGACATACTCACGACGACTACACCAACAACCCAACACAGCGGCTAATGTGTCATCATCCATCTGTAATGACGGCATAGATAACAACATTTCAGCGCTGCCAATAGCCAGTGGCTTAGGTGCGTCACGGTCAAACACTTCTGGAAACAAAGCAATCAATCGGCCTATG
>Ga0157366_1000036_pt1 | contig 85718 bp, 83 predicted proteins | sample AttbisABBM1_FD_113149 | JGI IMG/M metagenome (GOLD analysis project Ga0157366, IMG submission 113149) | Fungus gardens microbial communities from leaf cutter ant in Botucatu, State of São Paulo, Brazil - Atta bisphaerica ABBM1 | ecosystem: Host-associated > Fungi > Mycelium > Unclassified ...
CGCCAATGGAAACATTGCTTGATGGAAAATGCATCTGGGCTGAGAAAAATTTAAGCCAGATGTAATCTGACAGATACCTGTATAAATAACCGGTAACTGTCAGATCAGGTCTGAGCTAATACACCTTATAGGCGCATCTGAAAAACCTCCGGCTATGCCGGAGGATATTTATTCGCCATCAGAATAGTAGTTTGTTCTTATCCACCAGATGATTCACTGCGGATTAAGTCGGATGTATTTGACCCATCGCAATATTTAACAATTGATGATTTTGCCAACAACAGTGATTAAGCGATATACTTAAAGCTCCTGTAGCAAACAGATGAAATCCCTATGAAATACGATACCTCAGAACTGTGCGATATTTACCACGAAGACGTGAATGTCGTTGAACCGCTTTTCTCAAACTTTGGTGGCCGCACCTCGTTTGGCGGGCAAATCATCACGGTAAAATGTTTCGAGGACAACGGTCTGCTTTATGATTTGCTGGAGGAAAACGGTCGTGGCCGTATTCTGCTGGTCGATGGTGGCGGTTCCGTACGCCGTGCGCTGGTTGATGCGGCGCTGGCAAGGCTGGCAGTACAAAATGAGTGGGAAGGTATTGTTGTCTATGGTTCCGTACGTCAGGTAGACGATCTGGAAGAACTGGATATCGGTATTCAGGCCATTGCCGCAATCCCTGCCGGTGCTGCAGGAGAAGGTATTGGTGAAAGTGATGTGCGCGTTAATTTTGGCGGCGTTACCTTCTTCTCTGGCGATCATCTGTATGCCGACAATACCGGAATGATCCTGTCAGAAGATCCACTCGATATCGAATAACGAATACAAAAACGGGTGCCAGTGGCACCCGTTCTCTGATAACACGCTCGTTATACAACGCCGTGTATCATACTTCTTCCATCTTGCCCAGCAGAGTACGCAGGCGCTCCTGCCATGCATGTTGTTCTTCTTTCAACTGCTGGTTTTCACGCACCAGCGCTTCGCTGTTCCCACTAGCCTGCTGAACTTGCTGGCTCAGATTGCCATTTTGTTCTTTAAGCTCTTCGATTTCCATCTGCAACAGCGTGATGGTATCAATCGCCTGCTGTACTTTTGCTTCCAGTTTTTCAAATACTTCAAATGACATAGCTATAACCTCTCCTAATCGCAGGGCGCTGATGATGCTAGCCGCAGGGATTAAGGGGTAAACCAGCATTCTGCGGATAACAACGATTCCTCGATTGTAAGTAGAGCAGCACATCAAGTCCAGCAGCGAAACCCCACAGGACGCTGTCTTTAACAATTTTCAGCGTAGACCTGGTTTATATCACCATTTCAGTCAGCGAACAGAAGCTGATAACACGCTTTTTTTTGCTAAATAAATGGCAAAATACGCGAATTCGCTCATTTTTTATGACGAACAGCACAAGTTTAGATTTCGTTATTTCTCGTTTGTGTTCGATAACGCTAAATTAACATTAACCCAACAAGATGTCGGGATGTTCAGGGATGAAAGATGACGGTAATTACTTCTTAAACTTGCCTTCAGGAATTTCAATATGAGTAATGCAATAAGCACGCTTAAAGGGCAATGTATTGCCGAGTTTCTTGGTACTGCGACTATCCTCTTTTTTGGTGCAGGCTGTGTCGCAGCATTAAAACTCGCTGGTGCCAACTTCGGTCAGTGGGAAATCAGTATAGTCTGGGGCCTTGCCGTTGCGATGGCAGTCTACCTCAGTGCGGGGATCTCTGGTGCTCATCTGAATCCCGCGGTCAGTATTGCGCTCTGGCTCTTTGCCAATTTTGACGGACGTAAAGTTATCCCTTATATCATTGCTCAGATAGCTGGGGCATTTTGTTCCGCTGCACTGGTATACGGGCTTTATTACAATTTATTTTTCGACTATGAACAGAGTCATCAGCTGGTACGTGGCAGTGTAGCAAGTCTGGATGTTGCAGGTATCTTCTCTACCTATCCAAATCCGCATATCAGTGTTGGGCAGGCGTTTCTGGTTGAAGCAGTTATCACTGCGGTCATGATGGCATTGATTATGGCACTGACCGATGACGGTAACGGTCTGCCGCGCGGTCCACTGGCTCCCCTATTGATTGGTTTATTAATTGCAGCGATCGGCTCAGCTATGGGACCACTCACCGGATTTGCACTTAATCCAGCGCGTGATTTTGGTCCTAAACTCTTTGCATCACTAGTGGGCTGGGGTAAAACCGCTTTTAGTGGAGGTCATGATATCCCTTACTTCCTTATACCGATCTTTGGACCGATTCTGGGCGCACTGATCGGTGCATTGGGTTACCGCACACTGATTAGCCCTTATCTGCCAGGCGCAGCCGCAGAGAAAAAGGGCAAAGACGAAGTGGTTCAACACGCTACCCAGCGTAAAGCATAATCCTTGTTATGCCTGCCTGGGCAGGCATAACTCTTGAGTTAATCAGGAAAAATTATGACTGCAGACAAAAAATATATTGTGGCACTCGACCAGGGAACAACCAGCTCGCGTGCTGTTATTCTGGATCATGACGCTAATATCATTGCGACATCACAGCGCGAATTCCAGCAAATCTATCCCAAAGCAGGCTGGGTTGAACATGACCCGATGGAGATCTGGTCTTCACAAAGTTCAACCCTGGTTGAAGTCCTCGCACATGCGGATATCCGCTCTGATGAGATTGCAGCCATCGGGATTACCAACCAGCGTGAAACCACAATCGTCTGGGATAAAGAAACCGGAAAACCGATTTATAATGCCATTGTCTGGCAGGATCCCCGCACAGCGGATTTCTGTACAAAACTGAAAAAAGAGGGGCTGGAAGAGTATATCCAGCACACCACAGGTCTGGTGATTAACCCTTACTTCTCTGGTACCAAGGTCAAATGGATCCTTGATCATGTGGAAGGCTCCCGCGAACGTGCTCGTCGTGGTGAACTGTTGTTCGGTACTGTGGATGCCTGGCTGGTGTGGAAGATGACCCAGGGCCGGGTCCATATCACCGACTTTACTAACGCTTCCCGCACGATGATGTTCAACATCCACACGCTGGAATGGGATCAGCGTATGCTGGACATTCTCGATATCCCGCGTGAAATGCTGCCAGAAGTGAAATCTTCCTCCGAAGTGTATGGACAAACCAACATTGGCGGAAAAGGCGGTACACGTATTCCCATCGCAGGCATTGCCGGAGATCAGCAGGCAGCGCTGTATGGTCAGTTATGTGTGCAACCAGGCATGGCAAAAAACACCTACGGAACAGGTTGTTTTATGCTGATGAATACCGGTAAGGAAGCCGTTACCTCAACACATGGTTTGCTGACGACCATCGCCTGCGGACCTCGTGGTGAAGTGAACTATGCCCTGGAAGGCGCAGTATTTATTGGTGGCGCATCTATCCAGTGGCTGCGTGATGAAATGAAACTGATTGGTGATGCTTCAGATTCTGAATATTTCGCCACCAAAGTGAAAGATTCAAATGGTGTCTACATGGTGCCAGCCTTCACCGGTCTGGGTGCACCTTACTGGGACCCTTACGCTCGCGGAGCCATCTTTGGTCTGACCCGTGGTGCAAACGCCAACCATATTATCCGCGCCACACTGGAATCCATCGCCTACCAGACTCGTGATGTACTGGAAGCGATGCAGAATGATGCCAATACTCGCCTGCAATCGTTGCGGGTAGATGGTGGAGCTGTCGCCAACAACTTCCTGATGCAGTTCCAGTCGGACATCCTGGGTACACGCGTTGAGCGTCCGGAAGTCCGGGAAGTGACAGCGCTGGGTGCTGCCTATTTGGCGGGGCTGGCGGTAGGCTTCTGGCAGGACCTGGAAGAAGTACGTGCGAAATCGGTTATCGAACGGGAATTCCGCCCTGGCATTGAAACCACTCAACGTAATGTGCTCTATGCTGGCTGGAAGAAAGCCGTTTCCCGTGCTCAGGTATGGGAGGAATAACCTTCCCTTCTGCCCGTCGTCACCGACGACGGGCATCTCCCTTTTCCCTCCTGTGATAAACTGCCTGCCTCATTACTTTTCCGAGGCATGTCATGAAACGAGAACTGGCAATTGAATTTTCACGCGTTACTGAAGCAGCAGCGCTGGCTGGCTACAAATGGCTGGGGCGTGGCGACAAAAACGCCGCTGACGGCGCAGCAGTACACGCAATGCGCATCATGCTTAATAAAGTGGATATTGATGGTCAGATCGTGATTGGCGAAGGCGAGATTGATGAAGCGCCAATGCTCTATATTGGCGAAAAAGTCGGTAGTGGCACAGGTGATGCAGTCGATATCGCCGTTGATCCAATTGAAGGAACGCGCATGACCGCCCTTGGTCAGGCAAATGCGCTCACCGTGCTGGCTGTGGGCGATAAAGGCACTTTCCTGCACGCTCCCGATATGTACATGGAGAAACTGGTTGTGGGCCCTGGTGCCAAAGGGACGATTGATCTTAACCTGCCACTGGAAGACAACCTGCAACGCATTGCCACTGCGCTGAACAAACCCCTCAGCCAGCTGACTATCACACTGTTAGCGAAGCCCCGTCATGATGATGTGATTGCCCGTTTACAGAAGTTAGGTGTACGTGTCTTTACCTTCCCGGATGGTGATGTGGCCGCTTCCATTCTTACCTGTATGCCAGATAGTGAAGTCGATGTTATGTACGGTATTGGTGGCGCACCAGAAGGCGTTATCTCTGCCGCGGTGATCCGGGCGCTGGATGGTGATATGCAGGGCCGCCTGCTGGCACGCCATAAAGTGAAAGGTGATACAGAAGAAAACCGTCGTCTGGGTGAACAGGAGCTGGCGCGTTGCCAGCAAATGGGAATTGATGCAGGGAACGTTCTGTTACTCGACCAGATGGCACGCAACGATAATGTCATCTTTGCAGCAACGGGCATCACCAGTGGTGACCTGCTGAAGGGAATTACACGTAGCGGTAATATGGCAACCACTGAAACACTGCTGATTCGGGGTAAATCACGCACCATCCGCCGTATTCAGTCAATTCACTACCTTGATCGCAAAGACGACCATCTGCATCCCTTTATTCTGTAATCGCGGCGCAGGGGCCAGCCATGATTCTGGTCAGCCCCTGTTTGTACAGAACAGAGTATTAAACCGTTTGAGGCTCCGGCCGTTTTGATAGTGGCAGCCAGCAGAACAGTATCAACAGCGCGGTTGCAAACATCAGCATTCCCAGACTGAACTGACCATGTTGTGGTAACAGTGCAGAAAGCCATGCGACCAGTCCTGATCCCAGATTCTGTAACCCGCCAACCAGCGCACCCGCAGTACCTGCCATCCAGGGCCAGGGTTCCATCGCTCCGGTTGTCGCCAGCGGGAACAACATCCCTGCACCAAAGAAAAACAGAGAGGCAGGGACAATCAGTGTCCACAGATTCATGATCCCCAGCCAGCCAGGGATCCACATCAGTACGCCCGCCAGCAGACAACTGTTCACGGCGTACCACATCACCGTGGTAAAAGTTTTTTCTGTTTTACCAGCAAACCAGGCACCAAAAAATGCCGCGGGCAACGGCAGAATAAACAACACACTGACCGCGAAACTGCTCATTCCCAGTACACCGCCCATCAGCACACCACAACTTGCTTCAAATACCGCAATGCCTGCCAGAGCACCAATCAGGATCACCAGATAACGCACAAAGCTACCATCAGTCAGTAACGGACGATAGCGGGAAAACAGAGGTTATGGTTGTACACCTTGCGGGCGCGTTTCCGGCAACCAGCGCAGTATTGCACCACTGACCAGCAGACACAGCAACAGCAGAAAAGCAAAGCACGCCTGCCAGCCAAACAGCCGCGTCAATCCCGCCCCCAGCAGTGGCGCGATAAGAGGACTTATCAGTATCCCCATATTTAACAAGCTATTGGCATGACGCAATGCTTTACCGTTATACAGATCTCGTGGCATGGTTCGTGCCATTACGCCAGCCACACCGGTTCCCATCCCCTGGATCGCCGCCCCAGCCACCAGCCCATTCAGGCTGTATGCCAGTAATGCTGTCAGAGAACCAATGATAAATACCCCCATTCCAAACAGGATAACGGGGCGCCGTCCAATGCTGTCGGACAGGGGACCATAAAACAGTTGTGAGGCACCATAAGTCATCAGGTAAGCGGCCATGACGCGCTGAACTGCGCCATCCTCCACATTAAGTGCTGCTGCAATAACTGACATTGCAGGCACATAAATCGTCTGTGCCATTTGCCCGACAGCAAGCAGGGCAATCAGCAGCACTAATAAATGCCCATTTTCAATCTTTTTCATCGCACCACTTCAGTATAAATAACGGTGAAAATCGTCACATCCAGTGAATAAACTAAATTACTGGCAATCATGTCGAGGAAAATATCAGGAATAATGAACAAAGCGAGAAGTTGCACGTAAACAATTGGCTGGCCTTCTGTCACTAAAATCAGGCACGCCTGTAAAACTATTTTTACGCAAAGGTAAATTCGTGCGCATACTTTGTTTATCTGAGCTTTGCCGCTGCCAGAAACTGGAAAAACGGCCAATATATGACGAAGATAGCTGCAAAGACGCCATCCCTGCTGCAACTGAGTTAAGGAGTTTGTTATGGCCGCCTGGGTCAATGCCAGAGTAGAGAAAGTGACTAACTGGACAGATAATCTGTTCAGCCTCATTGTGACAGCCCCCATCAATCCTTTTACTGCCGGTCAGTACACCAAGCTGGCACTGGAAGTTAACGGTGAACGTGTAGTACGCGCCTACTCCTTTGTGAATGCACCGGGGAATAGCAATCTGGAGTTCTACCTGGTTAACGTACCAGAAGGCAAACTCAGCCCTCGCCTGCATGGGTTGCAACCCGGTGATGAAGTGATGATCACGCAGGATGCACAGGGGTTCTTTGTCATTGATGAAGTTCCGCAATGTGAAACACTGTGGATGCTGGCAACGGGCACGGCTATCGGCCCCTACCTGTCTATTTTAGAGGAAGGGAAAGGTCTGGAACGTTTTCAAAATATCGTTCTGATCCATGCGGCACGCTATGCTCAGGACCTGAGTTATCTGCCACAAATGCAACAATTGCAGCAACGCTATAATGGCCAGCTACAGATTCAGACCGTTGTGAGCCGGGAAGAAAGTGCCGGTTCGCTCACAGGCAGAGTTCCGGCACTGATTGCCAACGGACAACTGGAGGCTGCCACAGGACGCACCATGGATGCCGAACACAGCCACGTCATGTTATGCGGCAACCCGGAAATGGTTCGCGATACGCAACAATTACTGATCGGTAATCGTGGCATGCGTAAACACTTCAAGCGTAAACCCGGCCATATTACCAGCGAACATTACTGGTAATCAGGCAGGACGGCGGCGCAAAAACACCACATATTGTGCCGCCTTTCCATAGCGATTATCTCCGGAAGTCCCTCTGAGGCAGCCGAGTTCCACTAACATGCTGACCAGAATCAGTGTTGGGACAAAACGCCCTACCAGCCACGACATATTACCCGGTAGCATTGACCAGTTACCTGCCATCAATATCCAGGCCAGGATCAGCAACAGTGCCCACTGACCGCCTTTATTACGATCATGCAACCGCTTCACGACCACCGCACTGACAGGCCACAAGAGCGCTACAATGCAAAAGGCAGCCAGTTGCATATCCATCAAACCATCCCCTGCCAGGCTGAATAACAGCAGCAGCAACAGGATCCAGACAACCTGCCAGATCCAGAAATCCCGCCGCCTCAGGCGACCACGAAAAGAAAAACACCATTGTTGTAACGTCATTATTTTTTCCCTGAGTCAGAGTGCCCTTTGACTTTACCCGTAATTGTCCGTTTTAATCTTGAGCAACGTTGACTGGTTAGGACTACCAAAATGAATCAAGCGATATGGCCAGCCACAGTACTGCTGGCCACACTGACCATCGCTACCGCACAAGCGGCGCCAGACCCACAGGATCGGACAGAACAGATGCCAGCAGCGCCCTACCTGCAACCGAGCGCACCCACTTTCGATATGACGATTAGTCAGTTTCGTGAAAAATATAATGCTGCCAATGTACTATTACCGTTAGGTGAATATCGAGCCATTGACATACCTGATGATAAAAGCAATCTGACCCGGGCTGCCAGCAAGATCAGTGAAAATATTTATACTTCCACAGCCCTGGAGCGCGGTAGCGGAAAAATTAAAACCTTACAGATAACCTGGCTCCCCATCCCAGGCCCAGATGAGAAAGCTGCCCACGAAAAAGCACTGGCGTATATGGCTGCTTTTGTACGTTTTTTTGAACCCGTACTCAATACGGTACAAAGCCAGAAAAGGGTCAATGATTTACTGGCAAAAGGACAAGGTGCGCGCTATTACCAACAGACGGAAGGCGCATTGCGCTACATCGTGGCAGATAACGGGGAAAAGGGGCTCACTTTCGCGGTTGAACCGCTAAAACTGGCACTGGCCGCTCCCTGAATCGTTTCACGTAAACAATGATGAAAAACAAGCCTTTCGTTTATTTGATCTCTATACTGTCGGCAGACAATGCTGCTGTCGGCAGCTAATACTCAATACGCTCTAAGTGCGGAGGATACTATGCGACATCCATTAGTTATGGGTAACTGGAAACTGAACGGTAATAAGCACATGGTTAACGAACTGATCGCAGGTCTGCGCAGCGAGTTGAACGGTGTTGATGGTTGTGGCGTAGCAATCGCCCCTCCAGCCATGTATCTGGATCAGGCGCACCAGGCGATCTCTGGTAGCCATATTGCTCTGGGCGCACAGAACGTTGACGTTAACCTGTCCGGTGCATTCACTGGTGAAACCTCTGCCGATATGCTGAAAGATATTGGTGCAAAATACATCATCATTGGTCACTCAGAGCGCCGTACTTATCACGCTGAGAGCGATGAGTTCATTGCCAAAAAATTTGCAGTCCTGAAAGCTGCGGGTCTGATCCCAGTCCTGTGCATCGGTGAGACCGAAGCAGAAAACGAGGCGGGTAAAACCGAAGAAGTTTGCGCGCGTCAGATTGATGCGGTACTGAAAACGCAGGGCGCAGAGGCTTTCAACGGTGTCGTCATTGCTTATGAACCGGTGTGGGCTATCGGTACAGGCAAATCAGCAACCCCAGCGCAGGCTCAGGCGGTGCACAAATTTATCCGTGACCATATCGCGAAACAAGATGCTAACGTGGCAGCCCAGGTTATCATCCAATACGGCGGTTCTGTTAACGACAAAAATGCAGCAGAACTGTTTGCTCAGCCAGACATCGACGGTGCCCTGGTTGGCGGCGCATCACTGAAAGCAGATGCTTTCGCAGTGATCGTAAAAGCGGCAGCAGCAGCGAAAAAAGCATAATATCCGGCCCCTGCTCTCCGGGCAGGGGCTTCTTCTTGTTATCCCCACCTTATCGACTCTCGCCTCTCCCTCATTACTCATCTGGCGGTACTCGCTGTTGGATTCGCCTGTTGATTGGGAAATTTTTTGATGAAACCGTGCGTAGTAATATAACAATTATTTTCTTTTTTCTGGTTCATTTATAACCATTCAGTACTAAAGCCTTATCCATTAGTGATCTACCTCTCAAAAAAACACTTTATTTAAATCAATAGGTTATAAGTTTCCTCCTGCTTATTTTTTAATCTCATCAACTGATTTAATCAATGTTACTAATTTTGCTGCATACATCATTCTTACTTTTAATCTTTAAACACTTTTTTAATTAGCTCGTAACAATGGTATATTTCTTAGGCTTCCCAAAGGTGATTAAACTTACGACAAAAAGGTGGGTTGAATCGTTTGGCACTCCTGAATTAACGTAATATTCCTACGAATTCAGAGAAACACCGGGTTTGTTTTATCTGCTTAACACGCTGAATCTTATTCAGTATTCGGAGATGTATCCTCATGCGTAAAATGGCAGTACTTCTGGCAGGTCTGGGATTGACCAACAAGGCCGCAGCAGAAGACGAAAAGCACGTTGATGTATTACTGATCGGTGGCGGGGTAATGAGCGCCACACTTGGTACCTACCTGCAAGAGCTGGAGCCAGACTGGCGAATCAGTATGGTAGAGCGTCTCGATGCCGTCGCCGAAGAGAGTTCTAACGGCTGGAATAACGCCGGTACCGGGCACTCTGCACTGATGGAATTAAATTACACTCCGGAAAATGCCGATGGCTCCATCGACATTAAAAAAGCAGTAGAGATCAACGAAGCCTTCCAGATTTCCCGCCGCTTTTGGGCCCACCAGGTCGAGCGTGGTGTTTTACGCAATCCACGTAGTTTTATTACCAGTGTGCCGCACATCAGCTTTGTCTGGGGCGAAGAAAATGTCAGCTTCCTGAAGAGACGCTACGCTGCTCTGCAAAACAGCAGCCTGTTCCGTGGTATGGAATATTCAGAAAACGCGGAACAAATTAAGCAGTGGACGCCACTGGTGATGGAAGGACGTGCAAAAGACCAGAAAGTGGCAGCAACCCGTATTCCGACCGGTACTGACGTTAACTTCGGTGAAGTCACTCGTCAGTTAGTGTCATCTTTGCAGAAAAACCCAAACTTTACGCTGAAAAATCGCCATGATGTGCGCAAAGTTCAGCGTAATGAGGATGGCAGCTGGAACGTGACTGTTGCCGACCTGAACAATAACGGCAAACAGGATGTGATCCGTGCAAAATATGTCTTTATCGGTGCAGGTGGAGCAGCCCTGACTCTGCTACAGGAATCCGCCATTCCTGAGATGAAAGACTATGCTGGCTTCCCGGTAGGAGGTGAATTCCTCGTTAGTGAAAACCCGGAAGTCGTACAGCGCCATCTGGCGAAAGTGTACGGTAAAGCTTCTGTGGGTGCGCCGCCGATGTCCGTACCACACCTGGACTCCCGTACCCTGGACGGTAAACCTGTACTGCTGTTTGGTCCGTTCGCGACCTTCTCCACCAAATTCCTGAAACAGGGTTCACTGTGGGATATGTTCGGTTCTATCACGCCATCAAACCTGCTTCCTATGCTGCGCGTAGGGCTGGATAACTTTGATTTGGTGAAGTATCTGGTGGGCCAGGTGATGCTGAGTGAAGATGATCGTCACAAAGCCTTGTGCGAATACTTCCCGGAAGCGCGTAAAGAAGACTGGCGACTGGTTAAAGCAGGCCAGCGTGTACAAATCATTCAGAAAGACGCCCAAAAAGGCGGTGTGCTGAAGCTGGGAACTGAAGTAGTGACCTCACAGGATGGGACAATTTCGGCTCTGCTGGGGGCATCTCCGGGAGCTTCTACCGCTGCGCCAATCATGCTGAACCTGATGAGCAAAGTCTTCAAAGAGCAGATGGCGTCGCAGGAATGGCAGAGTAAACTGAAAGCAATCATTCCGTTCTATGGCCAGAAGCTGAATGGCAACGTTGCAGCAACTGAAAAAGAGCTGGCAGATACCAGCCGTATTCTGCAACTGAACTATGCGCCAATGAACTCTGCCGCTAACGATGAAAGCAGCACGCACGCAGCAGAAGTCGTCGGTAAATAACGCGCTGAAAACGCAAAGACGTTTACCGCAATGCTTGCCAGTAACAGATGCTGGCAAGCATCAACATTCCCTCACCTTACGCCAGCTTAATCGCCTCTGCTAGCATCCATAATGTCGTTACCAGCAATGACAACGCCATCAGGCTGTTAAACAGTTGCAACTTCCACTGTACCTGCAAGTGCTGACCCAGACGATCGCCCATAATCGCCCAGAGCAGGATGCAAGGCAGATTCAGTGCCATAAACCCCAACATAACCACCAGAATATTGCTGTTTACGGTGTACATCAGTGCCACATTCATCGCCATTAGCCAGGCTTTTGGATTTACGGCCTGGAACAGAGCACCGCCCAGCAAGCTCATTGGTCGGGCCTTTTCCCGTCGTTCCGGCGCCCCCGAACGGAAGATTTTCCAGGTCAGCCACAATAAATAACCGCAGCCGATCAGTGTCAGCGGCAAACGAATGGCCCCCATCCATGTTAACAAGACCTCCAGCAATGCTCCCGCCAGCGCCGTTTGTAATGCGCAGCCGATCAGGATACCGGCGACCATTGGTAACGTACGGCGCATACCAAAATTCACGCCCGATGTTGCCAGCATCAGATTATTAGGGCCGGGAGTAATCGACATCACCGTGACATAACTAACAAAAGAGAGATCAAGCATAGAAGGCATCCTGCATTATGGGTGAGTGGAAGCAGTCAGTGTATGTCGCCTGTCAGGATGGTCACAGATGCAGAAAATGAGTATTGTTATGGGTACAGAAAGAGTTGCTGACCTACTGTACCCATGAATGGAGGAGCAAACTGTGTCCATCACCACTGAACCACAGCTCACGCTATATCACCAGCTGGCAGAAACGCTGGCTGCCGCTATCCAGCAGGGTACGTTTATGCCGGGAAGCCGCCTCCCGGCGATTCGACGCTGCGCAGCCAGCCATCAGGTGAGTGTAAACACCGTCCTCACCGCTTATGGTATTCTGGAGGATCGTGGTCTGATCGAAGCCCGACCACAATCGGGTTATTACGTTCGTGATACACTCCCTTCATTAACCCATCAGGCTCAGCCACGCAGCCGCGTGCATTCTCCCAGCAGTGAAAAGCTTGATCTGATCGATGCCGTCTTTGCTGCCCAGAATCATGCCGATTACACCAATATTTCTCTGGCTTGCCCGCAGAACAGTGACTTCTTTCCCACCGTGAAAATCAATCGTATTATGGCTTCCCTGCTGCGCCGTCAGCCTGAGCTGATTGGACGTTATGCCCTCCCACCAGGAAGTGTTCGTCTGCGTCGTGAAATTGCCCGGCGCGCAATGGATTTAGGGATAGCGATCACTATCGATGACATCACCCTGACGCACGGTTGTATGGAAGCCCTGCAACTGGCACTAAGAGCTGTCACTCAACCCGGTGATTGTATCGGCGTGGAAAGCCCCACCTATTTTTATCTCTTCCCATTGCTTGCCAGTCTGGGCTTGAAGGTACTGGAGATCCCGACAGATCCACAACATGGGTTATCGCTGGACGCACTGGAATTAATTCTTCAGGAAGGACGTATTCAGGCGATTATTGCCATGCCAAATGTTCAGAATCCATTGGGCAGCAGTATGACGCTGGAAGGGAAAAAACGACTGGCGCGACTGGTTAATCATTATCAGGTGCCGCTGCTGGAAGATGGTTTGTATACAGAACTGCAATTCTGCTGGCCACTGACACCCGCAGTGAAAGCCTTTGATGAGCATGGCTGGGTACTTTACTGTGCCAGTTTCACAAAAACTCTGGCCCCTGACTTTCGTATTGGCTGGATTGCTGCCGGGCGCTTCAGCCAGCAACTGGCACGGCTGAAATCCGTTTCCTCAATGGCTGAACCACGCTTACTGACGGAAACCCTCGGCGTATTTCTTGAATCAGGGGGATATGATCACCACCTGCGCTCACTGCGGCGGCGTTATGCTGTACAGCTGGATGAGGCTCGGGGAATTATCGCCCGCCATTTCCCACAAGGCACCCGCGCCACTCGCCCCAGCGGCGGCTTTGTTTTCTGGGTTGAGCTACCCGGTAACATCGATAGTGTGGAGCTGTTCCATCGCCTGTTGCAGGAAAAAATCTGCCTGACACCGGGTGCGCTCTATACTCTGAGTGAGCGCGGCAACAGTGCGCTGCGGCTCTCCTGCTGCTATCCGTTTAATGAACGCTATATCTGGGCGCTGCAACGCACCGGTGCACTGGCTTGCGAAATGAGTGGTATTGCCGCTGGGATCTGACCTGCCAGACGGCAATACACTGGCTACACGCTCCTGCCACTGTAGCCACTACGGTGTTCCGTTACGCCCCCAGGCCAGATACCCTTTACGCGAACTCAATCTTTCGTAATATGCCTCTACAGCCGGGAAAGGGGCATGTTCGAAAGGTGTGGCATACCAGCGGTGTACAGACAGCCCAATCGGAATATCCGCTAGCGAGAAATGCTCACCTGCAATGTAAGCCCCTGTCTGCTCTAACTGCTGATTCAGGATCGCCATCACATGCGTCCACTCTTTGCAGCCTGCTGCAAGTAACTGAGGATCCTGATGTGCCGGGGAGTGACGCACCAGCGACATAAACACATAGCGCCAGGCACTATTCATTTCCGTCGCCTGCCAGTCGATCCATTGATCCACCCGCGCCCGTGAACGTGGGCTCTGTGGGTACAATCTGTCGTCACCATAAGCATTGGCCAGGTAGCGAATAATCGTATTCGATTCCCACAGAACAAAATCATCCTCCAGGATAACCGGGATCAGTGCATTAGGATTAAGCGCAGTAAACGCTTTTTCCTTCGGCGATTTAAACTCCCCGCCCCACTCTTCACGTTCAAACGGAAGTCCCAGTTCTTCACATAACCACAGCACTTTTCTGACGTTGACCGAAGAAGCTCTTCCTAATATTTTCAACATAGTGTCGTCACTTTTTTATCTGGTGTAGTTTAGTAATAGCCATAATTCACTGCGCAGGCAACTCCTCGTTTACGGTTCACCTATCCGTAAGGAATCTGACAGCATTTCCATCAGGACAGGTCCAGTTATGACACATATGCGCCCTTTTAAGCAGGTTGATGTTTTCACTTCCACGCCATTTAACGGCAATCCTCTGGCGGTCATTTTAGATGCTGGGGGATTAAGCGATGAGCAAATGTATGCCATCGCCCGCTGGACTAATCTCTCCGAAACCACCTTTGTCTTACCTGCCACTGATCCCACAGCAGATTATCGGGTACGCATTTTCACACCAGAAATCGAGTTACCCTTTGCCGGCCATCCAACACTCGGTACAGCACATGCTCTGCTGGAAGCCGGGATCCGCTTGCATCAACCTCAGCAAATTGTTCAGCAATGCGGCGTGGGGCTGGTGAAAATCCGTATCGGTGATCATGGTGCTCTGGCTTTTTCTTCACCAGAGGCAACATTAACCTCTTTTAATGATGCTGCCATTTCCGGTGCACTAGGTCATGACTCGCTGGCAGAACAATGGCCAGTGATGGTGGCAGATATGGGTATTCGCTGGTTGCTGGTTCCCATAGCCTCCGCTGAGGCGGTGCTGGCTATCAAACCGGATATAGTGGAGTTTGCCAATCTACTACAAAAAGCCAGAGTCAACGGTGTGATGCCGTTCGGTCCGCTAGACGGAGTGGAAGATGGCTATGAAGTTCGTGGTCTGCTCATCGAAAACGGCTCACTGACAGAAGATCCTGTCACGGGCAGCGCGAATGCTTGCCTGGCCCGTTATTTCCAGCAGCAAGGCAAGGCGACAGATTATATCGTGCATCAGGGTACTGCGATTCAGCGTGCGGGACGGTTAGACGTCACTTACACCCGCGATGATGTGTGGATTGGCGGGCAAACCGTTACCGTTTTGGATGGTACGATTCGGTTGTAACCCTCTCACTGGCGGGTCTCTTTATCGGCACAAATCAGGGATCCCGCCACTGAAGTATCACGTAACCTGTACAGCAGGCTATAATTCTTCATTAATTGTTCATCAAAAGGAGAAAGAAGATTTCATGGCGGATACCCAACAACGCGATCCCCAGGCAGAAAAAACAGCGGAAGAACCGTTAATTTCACTCAAAACTGGCAATCATCGGGTCGATCACTCTATTACGCAGCTTTCCCGACTGGTCAGTTGGTTTCGTGCAATCCCAGCAGTCGCGCATTTTATCCGTGCCGGAGAACGTTTTAACGACCGGATGGGCAGCCAGTTTGGCGCTGCGATTACCTACTTTTCATTTCTTTCTCTGATCCCCATCCTGATGGTTTCCTTTGCCGCCATCGGCTTTTTACTTGCCTCTAATCAGGATTTACTCACCGGATTGATCAACAAGATCGTAAACAACATCAGCGATCCATCTCTGGCCTCAACACTAAAAAACACGGTGAATACGGCTATTCAGCAACGTACTACCGTGGGTATTACCGGTCTGCTGGTTGCACTCTATTCAGGTATCAGCTGGATGGGCAATCTGCGTGAAGCCATACGCGCTCAGTCCCGTGATATCTGGGAGCGGGATCCAGATGATCAGGAGAAAATGTGGTTTAAGTACTCGCGTGATTTTGTCTCACTGACCGGTTTGGTGCTGGCGCTGATTATCACGCTTTCACTGACGTCTGTTGCCGGTGCAGCACAAGCCACCATCGTCCGGGCCCTGGGGCTGGAGCATATCGAATGGTTGCGTCCTGCAATGACTATCATTGCGCTGTCGATCTCTATCTTTGCTAACTATCTGCTATTTTTGTGGATTTTCTGGATGCTGCCACGTCATAAACCACACAAAAAAGCGTTGTTGCGCGGTACGTTACTGGCAGCAATCGGCTTTGAGGTGATTAAATTTATTATGACGCTGACACTGCCCAAGCTGGCTTCTTCACCTTCTGGTGCAGCATTTGGTTCAGTACTCGGATTGATGGCCTTCTTCTATTTCTTTGCCCGTCTGACGCTGTTCTGTGCAGCCTGGATTGCCACAGCGCAATATGAAGATGATCCGGAGTCTGGCACGCAGTAATCATCAAAATAAAAAAGGGCCGATATCATCGGCCCTGAATCAGCAGATTGCAGAGAACAGGTTAGCGTTTCATCACCTGATCGTAAGTACCGCCATCTGCAAAGTGGGTTTTCTGTGCTTTCGTCCAACCGCCGAACTTATCATCGATCGTAAACAGTTTGACTGGCTGGAAAGCGCTGGCAAATTTCTTCTCTATATCCTTATCACGAGGACGGTAGTAGTTCTCAGCAGCAATAGTTTGTCCCTCTGGTGAATAGAGGTACTTCAAATAGGCTTCAGCAACACTACGGGTGCCACGTTCATCAACCACTTTATCCACCACCGAAACCGTCGGTTCTGCCAGGATCGACTCACCTGGTGTGACAATTTCAAACTGATCTTTGCCCAGCTTATTCACTGCCAGATACGCTTCGTTTTCCCAGGCGATCAGCACATCACCAATCCCACGTTCAACAAATGTATTGGTGGACGCGCGTGCACCAGAGTCCTGCACCTCAACATTTTTAAACAGTGCCTTCATATATTCCTGAGCTTTTGCCTGATCGCCCTTATTCTGATCAAGTGCCCATCCCCAGGCAGCCAGATAGTTCCAGCGAGCGCCACCGGAGGTTTTCGGGTTTGGCGTGATCACAGACACACCCGGTTTAATCAAATCAGGCCAGTCATGGATCTGTTTAGGATTGCCCTTACGGACCAGGAAAACAATCGTCGAAGTATAAGGTGCGGAGTGTTCTGGCAGACGTTTAATCCAGTTTTGATCAATACGACCGCGTTCAGCAATCGCATCAACATCAGACTGCAAAGCCAGTGTCACTACATCCGCTTTGATGCCATTGATCACCGAGGTAGCCTGTTTGCCAGACCCGCCATGCGACTGGCGAATGATCACATTATCGCCCGTTTCCTGCTTATAGTGCGCACTGAAAGCTTTATTGTATTGTTCATACAGTTCACGTGTTGGATCGTAAGAGACATTCAGCAACTGAATGTCTTTCGCCAGCACGCTGGTTGAAGCCAGTAACAGAGTAATTCCCACACTCCACTTTTTCATTGCACGCACTCCTGAGGATTTAATCTAAGCAGGAGGGTGACATAAACTCCATGATGAATTAAAGAATTAAAAATGTTCTTTAATAACTTTATGGAATAAAACCATGAATAAAAAAGGCGCTGACCTGCAGCGCCTTGTTTTTTATCAGTAAAGCTTTTTGGCTGTCTCCAGCCAGTCGCCTTTAAATGGACGCTTCATATTCTCAATCGCATCAATGATGTCATGGTGCACCATCTTCTCGTTCTGAATACCGACACAGCGACCACCGTATCCCTTCAGTAGCAGCTCAATAGAATACGCCCCCATACGGGAAGCCAGAATACGGTCATAAGCCACTGGTGCACCACCACGCTGAATATGCCCCAGAACGGTTGCACGGGTTTCGCGTTTCGTCTCGCATTCAATATATTTTGCCAGCTCATCGATATCACAGATGTGCTCTGTGATGGCCACAATCGCGTGTTTTTTACCTTTGGCGATACCAGCCTTGATTTCGGCTAGCAGCTCTTCACGAGTATATGGCGTTTCCGGCAATACAATAAACTCACAACCACCTGCAATCGCAGCAGCCAGAGTCAGATCTCCACAGTAACGTCCCATCACTTCCACAATAGAAATACGTTGATGTGAGGAAGAAGTATCACGCAGGCGGTCAATGGCTTCGACTACCGTTTCCAGCGCAGTGAAATAGCCAATAGTGTAGTCCGTTCCGGCAACGTCGTTATCAATGGTGCCCGGCAAACCGATGCATGGGAAACCCATCTCCGTCAGACGCTTCGCTCCCATATAAGAACCGTCGCCACCGATCACCACCAGTGCATCAATCCCGCGTTTTCTCATATTATCGATGGCAACGGCCCGGACTTCATCCTTACGGAATTCAGGAAAACGCGCCGAACCGAGGAATGTACCACCACGATTAATCATGTCGGATACACTGTAGCGGTCCAGATTGATCATCCGGTCTTCATACAGACCCAGATAGCCGTCATAGATACCAAAAACTTCCAGCCCTTCACTCAGCGCCGCGCGCACGACACCACGGATTGCAGCGTTCATACCTGGGGCGTCGCCGCCGCTTGTCAGTACACCGATTTTCTTGATCATGACAACCTCTGAACTTGTTGATGCGAATGTTGAATTCTGAACGCCGGGGCGGCAGGAAGCGCGCACAGGACTAACCGACTACGTTAAGCTAATAGTATACCAAATCTTGTTAGCTGAATTGATTCAGGTCAGGTCAGATTTGGCTCTTTTTTTTTGCGACAGCGGATTTCCGAAACGCATTATCACTCGCCCGCCTGTTTGATGGAATTCAGTCGTTGCCGGTTCAGTGGTTTCTCCGTGGGAACAACAGAACAGGGATCCTGATGGATGATGACATCGGAACCAGGAAAACGCTTCAGCAACGACTTTTCCAGCTCATCCGCTATCTTATGTGCCTGATACAATGGCAAATCGTCATCCAGCTCCAGATGCAGCTGGATAAAACGGGTTGGCCCGGACTGACGAGTACGGAGATCATGCGAACCACGTACTCCTTCTTTTGCCGCAATCAACGCCACAATCGCTTGCCGTTCATCATCAGGCAGTGCCCGGTCCAGCAATCCCTGTACAGCCTCGTAACCCATTCGCAACGCGCTGTACAGAATCCACACGCCAATCCCCAGAGCAAACAACGAATCGGCACGATGAAAACCGTACCAGCTCAATGCCAGTGCCAGCAAAATAGCCCCGTTCATTACCACATCTGACAGATAGTGCAGCATATCAGCGCGGATCGCCTGGCTTTGAGTATGACGAATAACCCAACGCTGGAATGTGACCAGAATAAGCGTAGAAAACAACGCGATGACAGTAACGACCATCCCCACTAATGGCGCATGCATAGGCTCAGGTGTCGCCAGATGCTGAAACCCCGTCAGGAACAGGAACAAGGCCGAACCAGAAATAAACATACTTTGCGCCAACGCTGCAAGGGATTCCGCTTTACCGTGACCAAAAGTGTGCTCTGCATCCGCAGGCTGAAGTGAATAACGAACAACCAGCAAATTGGTCAGTGAAGCAGCAATATCCACCAGCGAATCGACCAGTGCCGCCAGGACACTGACAGAACCGGTATACCACCAGGCAAAAATTTTGATAACCAGCAGTAGTGAAGCCAGGCATGTAGCGGCCAATGCTGCTGATTTAACCAACCGCGCATAACGTTGATCCATGACGTACTCCAGCAGGATGAATGGAGTCGAGTATACCATCGGTTAAAAAATGGAAACGAATTACTCCTGTGGGAGAGTCACGGGATGGGATGCAGAGAAGAAGATGATAAAAAAAACCCCCACATCATGTGGGGGAAGACAGGGATGGTGTCTATGGCAAGGAAAACAGGGATACTATGTTGTAAAACGTTTACTGCAAGGTACGTACTTACTGGTCACTCAAGGGGTATTACTGGTACTACGTGCTGCCTGCAACGTTGAATCTTGCTGCGTGTTCGATGCACTTCGTAACGCATCCAGACGTTGCTGATACTTCTCTTGTAAAGCAGCCTGCTGTGATGGTGTTAATAGCTGATACATCTGGTTGCGAATCCGCGCTATCTCAACCTGACGCGCGACTTCTGCCTGCGCTATTTTTTCCACCTGAGCCTGATAGGCTGCCTGATCAAATTTATCTGCAATAATCAGTTCGTGCAGTCTTTCTAAATCGTTAATACTTATAGGAGAATGATCGTGCCGCACCTGCTGCATCAGATCGCGTAATTGTTGACGCTGTCGCTCGGTCAAACTGATGCCATCAAACATCTGATTTTGTGGAGCCAGCCCAATCTGGCTGTTCACACCATCATTGTGATGCATCTCGACATTCGTCGTAACGTCAGCAGCCCATGCGGTGGAAAACGTAAGCACCAGCGCCGAAACTGCAACGACGGCGGTAGCTCTGCGCATCGTTTACTCCCAGGTTTGTATCCGTATTTCGATTCAACGAGGTTCAGTGTACGGAGCTTGCTGCAAACAAGCGTCAGGGGGTGTAAAACTACGTAAAGTCATAGCTTGAGCGCGTTCGTTCACGGTATTTTGCCTGCGGAGGGCAATAAAAAATGAATAAAATCCTGTTGGTTGACGATGACCGCGAATTGACTTCGCTACTAAAAGAATTACTGGAAATGGAAGGCTTCAATGTACTGGTCGCCGGTGACGGTGAACAGGCACTGGCGCTACTGGATAACAGCATCGATCTGTTACTGCTTGACGTCATGATGCCAAAGAAAAACGGTATTGATACCCTGAAGGAACTGCGCCAACAGCATCAAACACCGGTAATCATGTTGACAGCGCGGGGTAGTGAGTTAGACCGCGTGTTGGGATTAGAACTGGGGGCTGATGATTATCTGCCAAAACCGTTTAACGACCGCGAGCTGGTTGCACGTATCCGTGCCATTCTGCGTCGTTCCAACTGGAGTGAACAACAGCAGCAACATGACAACAGTTCACCCACGCTGGAAGTGGACTTACTACGCCTGAACCCAGGCCGTCAGGAAGCAAGCTTTGATGGCGTGACGCTGGATCTTACCGGTACAGAGTTCACCTTACTGTATCTGCTAGCACAACATCTGGGCCAGGTGGTATCACGTGAACACCTCAGCCAGGAAGTTCTGGGTAAACGCCTGACCCCATTCGACCGGGCCATTGATATGCACATCTCCAACCTGCGGCGTAAACTGCCGGAGCGTCAGGATGGACATCCATGGTTTAAAACACTGCGCGGCCGGGGCTACCTGATGGTATCCGCAACATGATATCCAGCCTGACCACCCGAATCTTTGCCATCTTCTGGTTGACGATGGCACTGGTGCTGATGCTGGTGCTGATGTTGCCTAAGCTCGACTCCCGCCAAATGACTTCGCTGCTGGACAGCGAAGTACGGCAGGGAGTGATGATTGAACAGCATATCGAGGCAGAGCTGGCGCAGGATCCCCCTAACGACCTGCTGTGGTGGCGCAGGCTTTTTCGTGCAATCGAAAAATGGGCACCTCCCGGACAGCGACTGCTGCTGGTGACCAGTGAAGGCCGGGTGATCGGTGCCCAGCACAATGAGATGCAGGTGATCCGTAATTTTATCGGTCAGTCCGATAACTCGGATGAACCGCAGAAGAAAAAATATGGGCGGGTGGAAATGGCTGGCCCATTCGCTGTACGTGATGGGGAAGACAGCTATCAACTTTATCTGATTCGGCCAGCCAGCAGCTCGCAGCTCGACTTTATCAACCTGTTGTTTGACCGCCCGTTGCTGCTACTGATTGTGACGATGCTGATAAGCTCACCACTCTTATTGTGGCTGGCCTGGAGCCTGGCAAAACCAGCCCGTAAACTGAGACATGCAGCAGATGATGTGGCCGCAGGTAATCTGCGTCAACGTCCGGAACTGGAGGCCGGTCCACAGGAATTCCTTGCTGCCGGAGCCAGTTTTAACCAGATGGTAAGTGCGCTGGAACGAATGAGGACAGCGCAACAACGGTTGCTCTCTGATATCTCACATGAATTACGTACGCCGCTTACACGTCTGCAACTGGCGACAGCTCTGATGCGTCGTCGTCATGGGGAAGCGAAAGAGCTGGAGCGTATCGAAATGGAAGCACAGCGCCTGGATGGCATGATCAACGATCTGTTGGTGCTTTCACGTACTCAGCATAAAAACGCACTGGTCAGCGAAGCTATCAAAGCTAACCACCTGTGGTCTGATGTACTGGAAGATGCGAAGTTCGAAGCGGAGCAGATGGGTAAATCGCTGGAGGTCCCTTATCCGCCTGGCCCATGGCCGTTATATGGCAATCCAAACACTCTTGAGAGCGCGCTGGAAAATATCGTGCGTAACGCTCTGCGTTATTCACACAGCAAAATTGAAGTCGGTTTTGCGGTGGATAAAGCTGGCGTGACTGTTCATGTCGATGACGATGGTCCTGGTGTCAGTCCGGAAGATCGGGAACAGATATTCCGACCATTTTACCGCACAGATGAAGCGCGTGACCGGGAATCAGGCGGGACAGGTCTGGGGCTGGCCATCGTTGAAAATGCAGTTCAGCAGCATAATGGTTGGGTCAAAGCGGATGACAGTCCACTGGGGGGATTACGTCTGACCCTCTGGCTGCCACTGTATACCACTCAGCACGAATAATTGTTATTCTTCGGCCCTCGCATCAGAGGGCCATTCAATGCTACATATCGTTCTATTCGAACCCGAAATTCCACCCAATACCGGCAATATTATTCGCCTGTGTGCTAACACTGGTTTTCAGCTACACCTTATCGAACCACTGGGTTTTGCCTGGGATGATAAACGACTGCGCCGAGCCGGGCTGGATTATCATGAATTCACTGCCATTAAGCACCATGCAAACTATGACGCTTTTGTCGCAGCAGAATCGCCACAACGCCTGTTTGCCCTGACCACTAAAGGTACGCCAGCTCACAGTGCTGTCAGCTATCAGGATGGAGACTATCTGCTGTTTGGTCCGGAAACACGCGGCTTACCTGCCAGCATCCTGGATGCCCTGCCTGCGCAGCAGAAAATTCGTATTCCGATGATGCCCGACAGCCGCAGCATGAATTTATCCAACGCAGTGTCGGTTGTGGTTTATGAAGCGTGGCGGCAACTGGATTATGCCGGTGCATTGATCAAAAGCTGATCAGATCCCATCACCAAATTCGAACCCCGGCACTGTACCGTTAAAGTGCTGATCCATATCCATGGATGGCATATCGCTGGCTGGTTTACCGACAATGCGCGCAGGTACACCAGCAGCGGTCGTGTGCGGCGGAACAGGTTGCAGAACAACAGAACCAGCACCAATTTTCGCGCCCTGACCCACTTCGATATTGCCGAGGATCTTGGCACCCGCACCGATCATCACTCCCTGTCGAATCTTAGGATGACGATCGCCGCTGGTTTTACCGGTCCCGCCCAGCGTCACCGATTGCAGAATAGAGACATCATCTTCAATTACTGCTGTTTCACCCACCACAATACCTGTGGCGTGATCCAGCATGATGCCACGACCAATCTTCGCCGCCGGGTGAATATCCACTGCAAACGAGACCGATACTTCATTTTGCAGATACACCGCCAGCGCCTGACGTCCCTGATGCCACAGCCAGTGACCAATACGGTAAGCCTGCAACGCATGGAAACCTTTCAGATACAGCAACGGTGTAGAGTATTTATCGATTGCCGGGTCACGCTGGCGTACCGCCTGGATATCGCAGGCAGCCGATACAATCATTGAGGGATCCTGGGTATAGGCATCCTGAATCACCTCACGGATAGCAATGGCAGGCATGATAGGGTTCGCCAGCTTGTTCGCCAGCATATAGCTGAGAGCGCTACCAAGATTGTCGTGTTTTAGCAGGGTTGCATGATAAAAACTGGCCAGCATCGGTTCACACTCGGCAAGCGCACGCGCTTCCGTTTTGATGCAACCCCAGATCTCTTCAGGCTCAACACACGACATTACTTACTCCCCACTAAAAAGGGTGCCCGACCGGGCACCAGCAGACAACGGTACGGTTACGCCATCTCAGCAGCCGCTATTTTCATCTTTTCTGGTACGCCCAAGCAGGCTTAATGCTGCCTCGCGCGCATTTTTACCACAATACAACACCTGATAAATTTGCTCAGTAATCGGCATTTCCACACCATAACGAGCAGCAAGCGCTTTCACTTCTTTGGTATTACGGAAGCCTTCGACTACCTGACCGATGGTCTTCTGTGCTTCTTCAACATCCGCTCCCTGCCCCAGCATCATGCCAAAACGACGGTTGCGTGACTGATTATCAGTACAGGTCAGCACCAGATCACCCAATCCAGCCATACCCATAAAGGTGGTGGGATCAGCGCCCAGGGCAGCGCCCAGGCGGCTCATTTCAGCCAGGCCACGGGTAATTAATGCGGTACGGGCATTGGCACCAAAGCCAATACCATCAGACATTCCCGCACCAATAGCGATCACGTTTTTCACCGCACCGCCGAGCTGAACACCGATAAAATCAGGATTATTGTATACCCGGAAACTTTTGCCACAGTGCAGTAATTGCTGCAATTCATCAGCAAAAGACGTCTCTGTTGCGGCCAGCGCAATCGCTGTTGGCAGACCCGCAGCCAGCTCTTTAGCAAAGGTAGGGCCAGAAATCACTGCCAGAGGAATCGCGTCTCCAAGGATTTCACGTGCCACGTCCTGCAATAGCCGACCCGTCTCTTTTTCCAGGCCTTTTGTCGCCCACACTATTCGTGAGTTTTCACGCAGATGCGGTTTGATCTGCTGCAAGACATCACCGAAAACATGACTGGGCACAACGACCAGCAAATCATGGCTGGCTGCGATTGCCGTCGCCAGATCGGTTTCAATCTGCAACGTATCAGGAAAAGGAACATCGGGAAGGAAAGCCGTATTACAACGATCAGCCTGCAACTGAGCCTGATGCTGCGGGTTATGGCCCCACAGCACCACGTTGTGGCCATTGCGGGCCAACGTAATCGCCAGGGCGGTGCCGTAAGAACCGGCACCGATGACGCTCATGGAAGCATAGGGGCTACGCATTAAGCGTCCTGCTGATGTGCTGCACCTTCTGACTGCTGTAAATAGTTCATAAACAGCGCGTCAAAGTTAACCGGTGCAAGGTTCAGCTGCGGGAAGGTTCCGCGGGAAACCAGGCTGGTGATGCACTCACGAGCATATGGGAACAGAATGTTCGGGCAGTATGCTCCCAGGCAATGCGCCATCTGCGTACCTTCAATACCACTGATAGAGAAGATGCCCGCCTGCTGCACTTCACACAGGAATGCCGCTTCTTCGTTTACCGTTGCAGTAACAGTGACGCGCAGTACAACTTCATACACATCATCAGCCAACTGAGTTGATGCAGTATCCAGATCCAGCTTAACGTCAGGTTCCCACTCTTTCTGGAAAACCTGTGGAGCATTGGGTGCTTCAAAAGAGACGTCTTTGGTGTAGATACGTTGGATCTGGAAAGCCATCTCGGTCGTGTTATGTTCTGACATGATACGTAATCCTATGAGTTAATAATCCGTTATTGTGCCGCAATGTACATCAATATATGAGCAACTCTGCCCGTGGTTATTTTAACAACGGGTCAAGGCCACCACGGCCATCAAGTGCGAAAAGATCATCACAGCCACCAATGTGCTGTGTATCTATAAAGATTTGAGGGACTGTTGTCCGGCCGCTGCGTTTGATCATCACTTCACGCATATCAGCATCCCCATCAATTGGGATTTCCTGATAGTTCACCCCTTTCTGATCCAGCAGCGCTTTGGCCCGATGGCAGAAAGGACAGGTTGCTTTGGTATAGATCTCAATATTCGCCATGCCGATACTCCCGAAGTTTATTTACCACGAACCAGAGGTAGATTCTCACCACTCCAGCCAGACACACCGTCTTTCAGCACAGAAACCTGGGTAAACCCTGCAGCGCTAAGCTGAGCGGCAGATTCCTGAGCCGATGTACCAGTAGCACATACAACAATCAGTGGCTGAGCTTTGTATTTTTCCAGCTCACTGAAGCTACCTTTCTTAATGTCAGCAGCCTGTACGTTCACTGCATTTGAGATATGGCCTTTACGGAAGTCATCGCGCCCACGCACATCCACCACTACGGCATCTTCTTTGTTAATTAAACGGGTAGCTTCACCACGAGTAATCGTTTTTACTTTGGAGAACATACCTTTAACGGTGGTCACGATAACCAAAACCAGCAAAACAACCCACGCCAGACTTAAAATTGTGTGATTGCCTGCAAACTGCATAATATCTTGCATGAGGGGTTACAACTCCCGGAAGGGTTAATAAGCTAAAAATAAGGCTTCTGAGTATACCTGCCAGACGTGTCATGTACAGTCGATCAGCTTCTCAGAGTGCGGTTTTCTACAGCAGAGTACAAAAAAAGTTGCTTTCGCTATTCTGAGATCACAGTGTAGCGATATTGAGCGGTCATTTGTTGCACACCCACAACAATATCGACTGGCAGCAAAGCAGCAGATAACGTAAAAACGCGTTATCTTTGGGCTGCCACTGTTACTGTCAGTAATAGAAAACCGGGCAGAGACGGCTGGTAAGCTGCTGTTCATCGTGGAATAATTCGAAGTTATGAGGGAAAAAGCGACAGTGACACATTCATGGACCCCACGTAACGAGCAGACATCTGCGAAACTATTACGTGTAAGTTTGTCCGCCCTGACCGCCAGCGTACTTTGCACGGGGGCATTGTTGTGGCCTTTTTCTACTTCAGCGGCAGACGATAACAAATCGCAGCTGCAAAATATCCAGCAGAACATCGCAGCAAAAGAGAAAAGCGTGCAGTTGCAAAAACAGCAACGCAGCAAATTACTCGATCAACTGCAATCCCAGGAAAAAGTCATTGCCCAGGCCAGTCGCCAGCTACGTGAAACGCAATCTGTGCTGGCAACCCTTAGCAAAGAGATCAACTCGCTTACCGCTTCAATCAACAAACTCCAGCAACAGCAAAAAAAGCAGGAATCAATGCTCGCACAGCAGCTTGATGCAGCTTTTCGTCAGGGCCAACACAGCGGTTTGCAATTAGTTTTAAGCGGGGAAGAGAGCCTGCGAAGTGAACGTATGCTGGCCTATTTCGGTTATCTGAATGATGCCCGAAAAAAATCCATTGATGACCTGAAGAAAACCCGCAGCGATCTCTCTGCACAAAAGGCCAGTTTGCTGGATAAACAGGCGCAACAAAAATCACTGCTCAGCCAGCAGCAAGTGCAACAACAAAAGCTTGAAGGCGCACGTCTGGCACGTAAAAAGACACTGACCGTCCTCGAATCATCGCTGGAGAAGGATCAGGCGCAACTGGTTGAGATGCGGCAAAATGAAAGCCGTCTGCGCGATAAAATTGCGAAAGCAGAACGGGAAGCAAAAGCCCGGGCTGAGCGGGAAGCACGCGAGGCACAGAAAGTACGCGAGCGGGAAGAGCAGGCAAAACGTCAGGGAACAACCTATAAACCGACAAAAAGCGAACAGGAACTGGTTTCCCGTACTGGTGGTCTTGGTCGCGCTGGCGGACAAGCATTGTGGCCTGTTCACGGACGTATTGAACATCGCTTTGGCGAACAACTCCAGGGTGAGTTACGCTGGAAAGGAATGGTGATCGCGGCACCGGAAGGGACTGAAGTGAAAGCCATTGCTGATGGTCGGGTGCTGATGGCCGACTGGTTGCAAGGTTATGGTCTGGTCGTAGTGGTTGAACATGGTAAAGGCGATATGAGCCTGTACGGTTATAACCAGAGTGCGCTGGTCAGCGTGGGAACTCAGGTTCGGGCAGGCCAGCCCATTGCTCTGGTAGGTAACAGCGGTGGTCACGGTACACCTTCACTCTATTTTGAAATTCGTCGTCAGGGGCAAGCCGTAAACCCATTACCGTGGTTAGGGAGATAAGTTTGTTTCAGTTACGAAAACTCAGCGGTCTGCTGGTCACCCTTTTTCTGGCCAGCCCAGTATTCGCCGGTAAACTTTCGATTGTGATTGATGATTTTGGTTACCGCCCTGCACAGGAAAATCAGGTTTTACAGATGCCTGCGTCTGTATCTGTTGCAGTACTCCCCAACGCACCACATGCCCGGGAGATGGCAACCAAAGCCCATCAGCTCGGCCACGAAGTTCTGATTCATCTGCCGATGGCTCCGCTCAGTAAGCAGCCACTGGAAAAAGACACGTTACGTCCGGAAATGTCTGAGGAAGAGATCGCACGTATCATCCACGATGCAACAACCAAAGTCCCTTATGCCATCGGGTTAAATAACCATATGGGCAGTGCGATGACCTCCAGTTTGCCTGGGATGCAGAAAGTGATGCAGGTGCTTAATCACTACAGCTTTTATTTCCTCGACAGCATGACTATTGGTAACAGCCAGTCGACACGGGCAGCAATGGGCACAAATGTCAAAGTGATCAAACGCCGGGTGTTTCTGGACGATACGCAAAATGAGGCGGATATCCGCAAGCAATTTGCACGTGCGGTACAACTTGCCCAGCGTGATGGCTCTGCCATTGCAATCGGACACCCTCACCCAACAACGGTACGTGTACTGCAACAAATGTTGCCCACACTGCCCGCAAATATCACGCTGGTACGCCCAAGCCAGTTGCTGAACGAACCACTGCATAGCGGCAATACACCGCCACCACCGGCAACACAACCCGCTAAACCACGCAACCCATTCCATGCAGGCAAAAATTGTCCGGTGAAAACAGTACCTGTTCCGGCAAGTCGTGCATTGGGAATTGTGGTGGAAAGCATTGAAAACAGCCCGTTAATACAGACATTGTCGAAACAACTTTCAGGGCTGAAAGTCGATTTCGGCGAGTAACGAGTAATCCGCTGCCGCCAGCCAGCGCTGGCGGCAATACGCTTATTCAGGCCAGTTAAGAATCACTTTCCCTGAATGACCAGAACGCATTTCATCAAATCCTTGCTGGAAATCATCAATATCAAAGCGATGGGTAATTATCGGTGTTAAATCCAGGCCAGACTGGAGCAGAGCCACCATTTTGTACCAGGTTTCAAACATCTCCCGGCCATAAATCCCTTTAATAAACAGCCCTTTGAATATGACCTGATTCCAGTCAATCGCCATCTCTTCTGAAGGGATCCCAAGCATCGCGATACGCCCACCATGGTTCATCACTGACAACATTGAGCGAAACGCGGCAGGCACACCAGACATCTCCAGACCGACATCAAAACCTTCCGTCATGCCCAGTTCACTCATCACCGAATGCAGATCCGTCTGATTCACATTAACAGCCCGGGTTACCCCCATTTTCTGTGCCAGCTCCAGCCGGTAATCATTCACATCCGTGATCACCACATGCCGTGCTCCAACATGGCGGCAGATAGCCGCAGCCATAATGCCAATCGGCCCCGCCCCGGTAATCAGCACATCCTCACCGACCAAATCGAAAGAAAGCGCCGTGTGTACTGCATTACCGAAAGGATCGAAAATCGCCGCCAGCTCATCCGAAATGTTATCGGGGATCTTGAAAGCATTGACTGCCGGGATCACCAGATACTCAGCAAAACAGCCCTGGCGGTTAACCCCGACACCAATCGCATTACGACAAAGATGCGTACGACCACCCCGACAGTTACGGCAGTGGCCACAGGTGATATGCCCTTCTCCTGAAACCCGATCACCCGGGCTGAACCCCACCACTTCCTGCCCTACAGCGACCACTTCTCCAACATACTCATGACCAGTAATCATCGGCACCGGAATGGTTTTCTGCGACCAGGCATCCCAGTTATAGATATGTACATCAGTGCCACAAATCGCCGTTTTACGGATTTTGATTAATACGTCATTGTGACCAGGTTCCGGTATTTCAGCATCATTAATCATCCAGATGCCCGGGCGGGCATGGAGTTTTGCCAGTGCTTTCATCACTTCTCCTTTCAGGCGATGACGCCCAGTTGCTGACCAATACGGGTGAATGCGGCAACCGCCCGCTCCAGTTGTGCCGGAGTATGCGACGCTGAAATTTGGGTACGAATACGCGCCTGGCCTTCAGGCACAACAGGATAGAAGAATCCGGTAACGTAGATCCCCTCCTGCTGTAGCAGGCTGGCAAACGTTTGTGCCAGCCGGGCATCGCCCAGCATTACCGGAATAATGGCGTGATCAGCCCCCGCCAGGGTAAATCCGGCGGCCTGCATTGCTGAACGGAAGTAATTCACATTGTCCCACAGGCGCTGGCGCAACTCGTTACCCTCGGCCAGCAGAGATAAAACCTGCAAAGAAGCAGAGACAATGGCAGGAGCCAGTGAATTGGAAAACAGATAAGGTCGTGACCGCTGGCGTAACCACTCCACCACTTCTTTTCTGGCAGCAGTATAACCACCGGAAGCACCGCCCAGCGCTTTACCCAGCGTGCCGGTAATAATATCGACTCGCCCCATCACACCACAGTATTCATGGCTGCCACGCCCCTGTTCACCCACGAATCCCACCGCATGAGAGTCATCCACCATCACCAGTGCCTGGTAGCTGTCCGCAAGATCACAGATTGCTGACAGATTGGCGATCACCCCATCCATGGAAAACACACCATCAGTCGCAATCAGGATATGGCGTGCGCCATCATTCCGGGCTTGTTGCAGACGGGCTTCCAGCTCAGCCATATCATTATTGGCATAGCGATAACGCTTCGCCTTACATAAACGAATCCCGTCAATGATAGAGGCATGGTTCAGCGCATCAGAAATCACTGCATCTTCCGCTCCGAGCAGCGTTTCAAACAATCCGCCGTTAGCATCGAAGCAAGAGGAATAAAGAATACTGTCTTCCATACCGAGGAAATCAGCAATTTTACGCTCCAGCTGAAGGTGACTGTCCTGCGTACCACAAATAAAACGCACAGAAGCCATACCAAAGCCGTGACTATCCAGCCCTGATTTTGCCGCCGCGATCAGCGAGGGATGGTTCGCCAGCCCCAGATAGTTATTGGCGCAGAAATTCAGTAATTCACTGCCATCAGCCAGTTGAATCTCAGCTTGCTGTGCACCCGCAATCTGCCGCTCCCGTTTAAACAACCCAGCCTGCTCAGCATTGTTCAATTGTTCCTGAACCTGCTGATAAAAAACATCCTTCATGTTTATTCCCCACCAACGAATTTCAGCAAAACTGTGCACTGAAAATACACCACAACAACGGACATATATGGTGGAAGATGTAAATATTGCAGCATATCTCACGGAATAATTTTGTTTGTGCTCAGGGTTACAGACTCCTCTGGCTGTGTGTAACGCATTGAGATGTTATGATAAGGCTATTAGCGTGTGGAGCCTCCTGCTCTACCCCACAGTTAAAGGTTAATGCTCATGATTATCGTCACTGGCGGTGCTGGATTTATTGGAAGCAATATCATCAAGGCGCTGAATAATAAGGGTTATACTGACATTCTTGTGGTCGACAACCTGAAAGATGGCACCAAATTCGCCAATCTGGTTGATCTGGATATCGCAGACTACATGGACAAAGAAGATTTTCAGATTGCTATTCTGGCAGATGAAGACTTCGGTGATGTTGAAGCCGTCTTCCACGAAGGTGCCTGTTCGTCCACCACGGAGTGGGATGGCAAGTATATGATGGATAACAACTATCAATACTCCAAAGAGCTGCTGCATTACTGCCTTGAGCACGAGATCCCATTCCTGTATGCCTCTTCCGCCGCCACTTACGGTGGACGTAACGCAGACTTTATCGAAGAGCGTCAGTTTGAAGAGCCACTGAACGTGTATGGCTACTCAAAAATGCTGTTTGACCACTATGTTCGCAGTATCCTGCCGGAAGCAGAATCCCAGGTGTGTGGTTTCCGTTACTTCAACGTATATGGACCACGTGAAGGGCATAAAGGCAGCATGGCCAGCGTGGCGTTCCACCTGAATACTCAATTGAAAAACGGTGAGAACCCGAAACTGTTCGAAGGTAGCGATAACTTTAAACGCGACTTCATCTATGTTGAAGACGTTGCTGCTGTAAATCTGTGGTTCTGGGAAAATGGCGTTTCCGGCATCTTCAACTGTGGAACGGGTCGTGCTGAATCTTTCCAGGAAGTGGCCGATGCCGCCCTGAAATACCACCAGCAAGGCGAAATCGAATACATTCCCTTCCCGGAAAAACTGAAAGGCCGTTACCAGGCATTTACTCTGGCGGATCAGACTAAACTTCGTGCAGCAGGTTACGATAAGCCGTTCAAAACCGTTGCCGAAGGGGTTGCGGATTATATGGCATGGCTGAACCGTAACGGTTAACAGAACGGGACTGGCAATGAAAATTCTGGTTATTGGCCCATCGTGGGTTGGCGATATGATGATGTCGCAAAGCCTGTATCGCACGCTAAAGGCCAACCATCCTGATGCCACAATTGATGTGATGGCACCAGACTGGTGCCGTCCACTGCTATCGCGGATGCCGGAAGTGAACGAAGCGCTGTCGATGCCATTGGGCCACGGAGCACTGGAAATCGGTGAACGTCGCCGTCTGGGACGCGCATTGCGTGATAAAGGCTATGATCATGCCTTCGTGCTGCCTAACTCGTTTAAATCTGCACTGGTGCCATTTTTTGCTGCTATCCCCCGTCGGACAGGCTGGCAGGGAGAGATGCGCTATGGCCTGTTAAATGATCGGCGTGTCCTGGATAAAGCCGCATTTCCGCTAATGGTACAACGCTATGTGGCGCTGGCTTACGAGAAATCCCGCATAACCAATGCCAGTGATCTGCCACAACCCTTGTTGTGGCCAGGGCTTGCCGTACAGGAAGCAGAAAAACAGACTACCAGGTTGGAATTTAACCTTGCCGGTGAGCGCCCACTCATCGGTTTTTGCCCGGGTGCTGAATTTGGCCCGGCAAAACGCTGGCCACACTATCACTATGCCGCGCTGGCACAACATCTGATTCAGCAGGGTTACCAGGTGGTTCTGTTCGGTTCGAAAAAGGACCATGAAACCGGGCAGCAAATCCTTGCCGCATTAGAGGAAAAAAATCAGCAATATTGTCGGAATCTGGCTGGGGAGACCCAACTGGAGCAGGCTGTTATTTTGCTGGCCTGTTGTGATGCAGTCGTCAGCAATGACTCCGGGCTTATGCATATTGCCGCAGCCCTGGATCGTCCTCTGGTTGCGCTGTACGGACCAAGCAGCCCGGACTTTACCCCACCGCTGTCCGATAAAGCTCGCGTGATTCGCCTGATCACCGGCTACCATAAAGTACGTAAAGGTGATGCCGATGAAGGCTATCACCAAAGTTTGATTGATATTACTCCAGAGCGCGTTATCGCTGAACTGGAAACGCTGTGCCCTGGAGCAGGAGTTTGAATGCGGGTTCTGATTATTAAGACCTCCTCAATGGGAGATGTATTGCACGCGCTACCAGCGTTAACTGATGCAATGCAGATGATTCCCGGAATTCGTTTTGATTGGGTCGTTGAAGAGGGTTTTGCTCAGATCCCATCCTGGCATCCTGCCGTTGATTGCGTTTTGCCCATAGCGATTCGCCGCTGGCGCAAAAACTGGTTTAGCAGCCAGACGCGCGAAGAACGTTTCTTATTTAAGCGCGATCTACAGTCTCGTGAATATGATGTTGTGATCGATGCGCAAGGGCTGATTAAAAGCGCGGCGCTGGTCACCCGCTTAGCCAAAGGCATTAAGCATGGTGCTGACAGCCGCAGTGCACGTGAACCTTTTGCCAGTTGGTGGTATGACTGTCGTCATTCCGTTGATAAACAGCAACATGCAGTACAACGTACCCGTGAACTGTTTGCGAAAAGCCTGGGATACAAACAACCGGAAACCACTGGCGATTACGCCATTGCCAGCCATTTTGTCCACGAGCTACCGGAAGATGCAGGCAGGTATCTGGTCTTTTTACATGCCACAACCCGTGATAATAAACACTGGCCAGAAAGCCACTGGCGTGAACTGATCGGTTTAATGCGATCTTCAGGTTTGCGCATTAAATTACCCTGGGGTGCAGAACACGAACACAAACGTGCGCAACGTCTGGCTGAAGGCTTTGATTTTGTTGATGTGCTGCCTAAGTTATCTCTGGAGCAGGTCGCAAGAACACTGGCTGGAGCACATGCTGTAGTTTCGGTTGATACAGGTCTGAGCCACTTAACGGCTGCGCTTGATCGACCTAATATCACGCTATATGGCCCAACTGACCCTGGGTTGATTGGTGGTTATGGTAAGAATCAATTTGCATTGATTTCACCGGATAAGGATATGGCCTCGATTAGTGCAGAGACCGTACGGAATACACTGATTAAGGCAACACCATGAAAAAACTGCATATCATCAATCTTGGGAAAATGGGAGGCGTAGAGCGCCTCTTCCTGCAGTACATACATGAAGCTAACGATAACAGTAACGAAATCATCTGTATCAGCAGGCAAATTGGTGCCGAGATAGCATGCCAGATGCCACATCAGAAAGTGACCTTTGCCGCACGCCTGATTAACAAATTACCTCTGCGCTGCCCGCAGTTTTTGCGGAAATACCTCCTGCAATGGAAAATATCCCGTGCCAATGCCGACGTTATTATCGTCTGGGATCTCATCCCCGGCCTGGCCAGAAAACCTAAACGCGGCAAGTTGCTTTATTATGATCACGGTTGTTCATGGCGCTATGCCAAAAATACTAAAACCCTGCGTTTTTTTTCTATGCTTGATGGCGTTATTTCAGCCTCGTATGCCTCTAAACGCGTCATGGAGCTCCGCTTTAATTTACCCTGCCCACATAACGTGGTGATTAACCGCATCAAAACACCAGATGGCATCGATCCTTCTCCACGTCATCTGGGTTCACCTGTTCGTTTGGGTACGGCTTCACGCTTAGTCACTCTGAAGGGAATTAGTGTTGCATTGTTAACCCTGAAGGAGCTGCTGACACGCGGTCATAACGTCGTGATGGAAGTTGCCGGAAAAGGTCCAGACAACGATGCATTTCAGGCACTTGCAGACAGACTACAGCTAGGAGATCGCATACTGTTCAGCGGGTTTCAGCATAACGTTGCCGATTTCTTTAATCGCACGGATATTTATTTAAGTACGCCGATCACCGAACCCTTCGGGCTTTCCTGTATGGAATCGTTATATTTTGGTGTTCCTGTCATCTTCCCTATGGTGGATGGACAGCCAGAAGCAGTGAAAGAAGGTGTGTGTGGTATCGGTATCAGACCATCAGTGAGTATTGCACAGCACAAGGAACTGACCGGTATTGAAGTCGATTTCCCGCATCAGGTATACGATCCAATTCAGGATGATTTGGTTCCTGCCCGATTAATTTCACACACTGATTGTGCTGACGCCATCGAAAAGTTGATGATAGAAAACAACTATGAATCTTATAGTAGAAACGCTCAGCAGTACCCATTAGAAAACTTTAGCTTTGAAATGTTTAAGGAAGATTTCAACAGCACGCTTAAATCCTATCAGCAAGAGAAATAACATGAGTCATTTAGTGACAGCCCATTTAAAAGAAAAATATCCAGCACCACTTTGGAGTTATCTGACTTACTCATGTTGTGCTATCAGTTTCCTGATATTACCGTTTTTTCCTGAATCGGGCCGGAATTTATTCTATCTTAGTGGATATTTCGCTTTTTTCTGTTTCCTCTTTAATTTTAAATTTTACACAAAAAATAAAAAAAACCTTATTCTTCCACTTTTTATTTTAAGCTGGTCATTGACGACGATATTATGGCTGCAGGTTTATAAAGTACCTGGAGATTATATTAACATCTATCGTTCATATATGAATATGTCGCGATTATTGATAGCGACATTTTTCCTGTTGTTATTATCCCTTAATGAAAAGTTAAACCTGAGAAATAAAACACTCTTTTTTTGTATTGCTGCGGGCATCATTATAAACCTCTATGCTTTCTATCAAAGCATCGATATGAACTATGACCGTGTTGAACTGGGTTTTGATCGTGCAACTATCGTTGCCTATATCCTTACTGCAGTAAGTTTAATTATGATGCAGTCTGTTTTGATGCTAAAAAGCAGATACCGGCTGGTCTTTTATGTGCTGGCATTTATATTCAGCTATGCCGCCATCGTATTGACAGGTACACGAGCAGCTATGTTGCTCTATCCACTCCTGATTGGTCTTTCTGTACTCGCAGCCAAAGATATTATTTCTCATCGTCATAAGATGATCATTATATTGCTGCTTCCCTTGTTGCTCGTTATCTGTGGGTTTATTTTCAAGAATAAAATCACACAGAGGATCGAAGATGCACAGAGAAACTTCGCAATGCTTCATGTGGAAACGGAGGAGAACTCTATTTTCTCCCGGATCTGGATGGAAATTATTGCGATTCGAACCGGTAACGAGGCACCGTTTGGCCAGTCAGCTGAACAACGAGCAGCGGAAGCACGTGCGATTATTGCCAAAGAACCAAAATTATACAATGCTGAACGTTACCTCACCGTACACATGCATAATGAAATACTGGAAACATACTCTTTGAAAGGTATCTGGGGCGTTATCATTCTGCTTGCCATCTATATTAATCTGCTGGTTCTGTCCTTCAAACCTGAACGTAATGTCATGCTCCTCGGTGTCAGTGCTGCCATGATCCTTTATGGATTGAGCGATGTTCTGCTCTTCAGCTCAGAAGCTACCATCACATTTTCTCTGGCGATTATATTCAGTGTACTGTCCCTGAAGAAAAATCAGGAGAAAGTACATGAGTGAGATGAGAGATAGCTGCCTGCTCAGCATTATTATTCCTTTCTACAATAATGAGGACTATCTTCGTGCCTGTCTGGATTCATTATTCGTACAAATTGATGATGATATTGAAGTCGTACTGATTAATGATGGATCGACAGACAGCTCGGCCGAAATCGTCAGGCAGACTCTCTCCTGCTATGTTCATCCGCATGTTATCTCAATTACCCAGGATAATGGCGGCATCGCACATGCACGCAATGTCGGGCTACAACATGCCAGCGGCCAGTATGTGACTTTCCTCGATGGAGATGACTTACTCAGCCGCAACTACCTGAATACGTTGCGCCCGATATTATTATCGGGCAAGTACGAACTGATAGATTTTAAATATCATCGATTTTCCGCTAAAACCCCGGAAGATACCCAACTCACAGAAGCTCCCTGCACTGCGTATGATTTTCAACAGCAAGGTATAGCCTGCCTGATGCCGCTCTTCAAAAGATCTATGTGGCATCTGTGGAACAGGGTTTTCCACCGTTCTCTGCTTGCTGGTGAACATTTCGAAACCGGGCGGCGCTATGAGGATGTGATTTTCACTCCTTTTATCTATTTTAAAACCCGGAAAATTGCCCATATTGAGCACGAACTCTATTTTTATCGTGATAACAATCTGGGGATCACCCGAAATGTTAAAGAAAAAGATATTGACGATATGTTATTCGCATTGCAAAAAATGCTGAATTTTTCAGCAACGCATAACCATGACAATGCGCTAAAACAACTCGCGGCACTGATGGTGTTGAACTGTTTTAACGAAGTGAAAGCCATGTCTAAGGCGCTGTATGGTTACTACTTCTATCCAAAAGAAGTAAAAGCAATCTTCCGCAAAGCCGCCACCTTGTGTGATGGCACTGTTGTACCGAAAAAGAAGATTCGGCAAATGCGATACGCCTATGTTGATACCTTATTCTCTAAACTCCGCCGGACCTTAAAACAGTGACGAAAAGGTAATCGGCTTTATCTCCCATTACTTTGTTCAGCAATTCACTTTCCTCAAATAATACTCAGATAACGTTAATCCCGTCGTACGCGATTGCAACCAGCTAAATAACCGCTCCAGATTGTCATACAGCGCTTCAATGTCAGCCTCAGTCTTAAATGTTGGACTACCCGCTGGCATAAATTCTGATGAATGCAGCATAAATTCCACGTAATCGCTGCCCGATGCTAACGTTTTTTCCGCAACATGAATCATCTGCTGCGCATTATCACGCATTGGGCGCAACCAGTGAACAGATGGGCTACGACGTTTGCCACGTAAGCGATCCCATCCCTGCTTCACACTATTCATCAACGCAGAATGCTTGTACTGAATACTCATTGGCACTTCCAGCAATGGGGAATTCCCCGCGCGAGAGATATCCTGAGGATCAATAAAATAAGCCTGATCAGGAAAATGCTGGTAGTCAGTCCCACCATTGCCCTGCGGCGCACCAGGCGAAAATTGCCAGTTAACACGCGGCGTCACTGAGCAGTCAATCTGGTAACCCAGTTCAATCAATAATTGTGCATAAAAGGCATTAAATGCCCAGCGACCAGCACGATGGCTGCGCATTTTCGTTTGCAGCGTATCTTCCAGCAATTTAGTGATATAGCTGACTTTTTCGCGAATAATCGCTTCCGGATACTCAATCAGATAGGGTTTATGCCGCCAGTCATCGCCGGTTAAATCCTGTATAGGGGGATTATTCCAGGCATGCAGATGCATCCCAATTTCCCCGGCATTACGGGCAATGACATCACGAGCAAACTCAATGTATGCCGGATCGACCGCCATTTCGTAGTTTGTCAGCCATGTCGGCTTAAATGCATACTTTTCGCAAAGTTGCTGGAAACGAGGCAAGAACCGGGTATTTTCAGTGGTAATCCGGTCATGATTTTGCCAAAGATTATCGCCTTCGGTATCGATAGTGATGATAAACGCGGGCTTACTCATATTCATTCCTGTCTGCATAATGATCTGCCGTTATGTTACGTAGCAGCATAGCAAAGCGCAAAGATAATCGCTGTTCTGTACAGCCTGCTAGCCACGCCCAGGGGACTGCTTTAGAATCAACCACTGGCTTATTGAACAGCGATAAAGCATGAAACCTCTGGATCTGCCTCTCACTTCTCATCAGGTGTCACGTATCCTGGTGATAAAATTTCGTCACCATGGCGATATGTTACTGACTACGCCGGTGGTTCATTCGCTAAAGACTACATGGCCTGATGCACAAATTGATGTGCTGCTGTACGAAGAAACCCGTGTCATGCTCAGTTGCCACCCTGATATTCATCAGATTTATGCCATTGATCGAAAATGGAAAAAACAGGGGGTGCGTTTCCAGCTCAGCCAGGAGTGGAAACTGATGAATACCCTGAGAAAGCAGCGCTACGATATCGTTGTTAATCTGGCCGATCAGTGGCGCAGCGCGATCATTACACGCTTTACTCAGGCGCCAATTCGGCTGGGGTTTGACTTCCCCAAGCGCCAGGGCATGTTATGGCGAAAATGCCATACACAGCTTATCCCGACTACCAGCCACGACTCGCTACACACCGTGGAGCAAAACTTATCGCTGTTAGCGCCACTACAACTTCCCGCTCTGCAGGACAAGGTGGGAATGCATTACTCCCCCGCAGATCGCCAGATGGTCCAGCAGCTTACCGGGGCAGAAAAATATATCGTGGTACAGCCTACGTCACGCTGGTTCTTTAAATGCTGGAGTAACGAAAAATTCACCGCCACCCTGCAAGGGCTACTGGACGGCGGGCAACGAGTCGTACTGACATCCGGCCCTGACAGTAAAGAAATAGCGATGGTTGATGAGATCATTGCCGGGTTAACGTCACGGGAAAATGTCCTGTCTCTGGCAGGTAAACTCACATTATCCCAGCTAGCGGCGCTCATTGATGGCGCACAACTGTTTATTGGTGTGGATTCGGTCCCTATGCATATGGCTGCGGCGTTACAGACACCGACGGTTGCTTTATTTGGCCCATCCAAACTGGTGTTCTGGCGTCCATGGCAAGTCAAAGGCGAAGTTATCTGGGCCGGGGACTATGCCCCTCTGCCCGATCCTGACAGTGTGGATACGCGTACCAGTGAACGTTATCTGGATGCCATTCCTGTCGATGTGGTCCTGGAAACAGCCCGGAGGTTACTGGTATGAAACCAATCAGACTGGCCATTGTTCGCCAAAAATACCGCCCGGATGGCGGGGCTGAACGCTTTATCGCCCGGGCGCTGGAAGCGCTGGACCAGCAGGCACTCGACCTGAACGTGATCACCCGTGAATGGCAAGGCCAACAGCAGCCCAACTGGCATCTGCATATTTGTAATCCATCGAAATGGGGACGAATCAGCCGTGAACGTGGTTTTGCTGAAGCAGCACGTTCACTGTGGCAACGTGAGCAGTTTGATATCGTACAGAGCCACGAACGTATTGCCGGGTGTGATATTTATCGTGCCGGGGACGGTGTCCACCAGCGCTGGCTGGAATTACGCGGACGACTGATGCCTGGCTGGCGACATAAACTGCTGCTGGCTAATCGTTATCATCGCTATGTTATGGCGGCTGAAGAAGCCATGTACCGCGCACCTGAGCTGAAAGCCGTCATCTGTAATGCAGAGATGGTGAAGCAGGAAATTATCCAGCGCTTTGGTGTGAGCAGCGACAAAATCCATGTGATCTACAATGCGATCAACACAACGCAATTTACCCCGGCAGATGCAGCAACACGGGCAGCTTTACGGCACAAAATGTCGTTGCCAGCCGATGCCAGTGTATTAATTTATGTCGGCTCCGGTTTTGAACGTAAAGGGCTGGCTGCCGCTATACGCGCAGTGGCAGATACGAACCGTTACCTGCTGGTTGTGGGGAAAGACAAGGCGGAAAAACGCTATCAGGCGCTGGCAACCCAACTCGGTTGCGCTGATCGAATTCGCTTTGTGGGCATGCAAGCGTCCACACTTCCGTGGTATCAAGCCGCCGATGGGTTACTATTACCAACATTGTATGACCCTTTCCCCAACGTGATTCTGGAAGCAATGGCTTGCGGCTTACCAGTGATCACTTCCACAACCTGTGGTGGGGCAGAGTTTATCCAGTCAGGGCGCAATGGTTATGTCTGTGATGCACTGGATATCCCTGCCCTGCGGGACGCTGTAATGGCCCTGCCAGAGCATGCGCTCGACAGCAATATGGCACAGGCAGCTCGTCAACAGGTGATGGCATCCACACCACAGCGGCTATCACAGCAACTGGTATCGCTTTATCAACAGATTCTGGATTAACTGATGCGTATTTTGATGATTATTGATGGTCTGCCTGGTGGGGGAGCCGAAAAAGTGGTACTCACACTCTGCGAAGGGATGCAGAAAATGGGCCACAACGTCAGTCTGTTTTCACTGCGTAATGTTTGTAACTACACCATTCCGGACGGCATTGATTATCAGATAGTGGAAAGATCCAGTAATGCGCCCTGGCGTAAGCTTACAGAACTGACACGTCGGGCGGCAGCGCTTGATGAGGCCATCACCGCCAGTGAAAAAAGTGCGGGTAAATATGACCTCATTTTTTCCAATCTGCATAAAACAGACCGCATTGTCTCGCATTGCAAAGCGATTCCGCCACAGAAACTGTGGTTCTGCATTCACGGTATTCTTTCCACGTCTTATCTTGGACATCGTCGTGGACTGGACCGCTGGCTGAAACAGCGCAAAATTGCCCGGATTTATCAGGGAAAAAATATTGTCACGGTTTCCCGCGCAGTTGGAGATGATCTGACGCAGCAGTTATCGATTACACCGGCCCGCTTAGCTGTTATCAATAATCCCTTTGATATCAAAGACATTATTGAAAAAGCCGCTGAACCACTGACGACAGATCACCGGCCCTATATTATCCACGTTGGACGCTTCCACCCACATAAGCGCCATGATCGTCTGCTGGAAGCCTTCGCAGCATCAGGCATCCCAGCCAGGCTGGTACTGGCAGGAACCGGTGATGCACAGCAAATAGAACAGGTCAAAGCCCTGGCGGTGCGTTTAGGTATTGATGACCGGGTGGTTTTCGCCGGTTTCCAGGCCAATCCTTATCCGCTGATCAAACACGCCACTATGCTGGTACTCAGTTCTGACAGCGAAGGTTTCGGTAATGTATTAATAGAAGCAATGCTGTGCGGCACACCCGTAGTGAGTACCCGCTGTCCGGGAGGCCCAGGTGAAATTCTTGAGCAAATGGGAATGCAGGATGCATTGGCAGAGTTGAATGCCGATTCTCTGGCGAAAAAAATCGCGATGATCTGGCAATCTCCACCGACTATCGATCATCACAAACTCAGCCAATATGCGTTAGAACCAATTTGCCAGCAATATCTGGCACTACAGACGCCATTTTCAGGTTAAACTCGACAATAAAACGGAATCCGCTATGGCTCAGCCACCACTACTCAGCGTTATCGTGCCTTTATACAACGCGGGGGCATTTTTTGAACCTTTTATGGCCTCTCTGCTGGCGCAAACATTCCCGTCACTGGAAATTATTCTTGTGGATGATGGTTCTACAGACGGCTCCGGAGAGCGGGCTGATAGCTATGCAAATGCCGCAGAGCATGTACGCGTGATCCACCAGCCTAATGGCGGTGTTTCCCGGGCGCGTAATGCCGGGATGCAACAAGCCCGCGGTCAGTATGTTACTTTCCCGGATGCTGACGATATTCTGGATCCACATCTGTATCAGACACTGATGGAGATGGTCGTGACGGACAACCTGGATGCGGCACAGTGCAACGCACAACGTACGCATGAAGATGCGCGTCACGACAAGCCGATCATCCCTCTTGATCGTTTACGTTCCACTGGAGTGATGGATGGTGCCAGCTGGCTGAACCGGGCACTGAAAACCCGTCGTTATCTGCATGTAGTGTGGATGGGCGTTTATCGCCTCTCACTTATTCAGGAACACAACTTACAATTTGTTCCCGGTTTGCACCATCAGGATATTCCCTGGACAACTGAGTTTATGCTGAATGCTCAGCGTGTCCGCTACTGCGATCGCCAGCTATATCAATACAGAATGCATACCGCATCTATCAGTAATCGCCGGCGTCAGGGGATTAAAAATGTCAGATATCAGCGCCACTATTTACGTATTTGTCGTTTATTAGAAGACATTAATCATCGCTACCAACATCAGGTGCCCATCCACCGTTCATTCCATTCGCAAATTACACGCGAAGCGCTGGGTGTTTGCCACTCTCTGCGTCGTGAACCTGATCCACAATCACGCCATGCGATGATCAGAGACATCTTACGCACCGGTACACCACAACGTATGCTGCGCAATGTACGCGGCCTCAAACAATGGTATCAGCTGTTATTGTGGTCTGTTCGCCTGTTCCGTGATTATCGTTCCAGGTAAGGTAAAAGAATCGCGACAGGTATACTGCACTATTCTGCGACAGAACGCGCACGACACCACAGTGCGCACCATGAAGTAGTGTGAGACAACCGCAGTTATCTGCTAACATGCCGTATTATTCCATTTTCCGGCAACCTCTGGGCACAAGTCTCTTTTTACCTGAAAAAACAATGTGATGATTACCATTTATACTGTTTTACTGTATCTCATTCAGCCCTTTATCTGGTTACGTCTCTGGCTACGTGGGCGGAAAGCGCCTGCTTATCGCCTGCGATGGTCTGAACGCTATGGTTTTTGCAAAGGTAAAGTAAAACCTGACGGGATCCTTCTGCATTCCGTTTCCGTTGGTGAAACACTGGCAGCCATCCCTCTTGTCCGCGCATTGCGCCATCGTTACCCTAACCTGCCAATCGTGGTAACAACCATGACACCAACAGGTTCTGAGCGGGCCAGCTCAGCGTTTGGCAAAGATGTTCATCATGTTTATCTGCCCTATGATTTGCCCTGTGCAATGAATCGCTTTCTTGATACCGTCAATCCACGGCTGGTGATTATTATGGAAACCGAGCTTTGGCCAAATATGATCACTCTGCTGCATGCTCGTAAAATTCCACTGGTCATTGCCAATGCCCGTTTATCTGAACGTTCAGCGAAGGGCTACCAGAAAATTACTGGATTTATGAAGAAGCTGCTGCAGAAGATAACCCTGATTGCGGCGCAAAACGCAGAAGATGGCGAACGTTTTATCGGCCTGGGGCTGAAACGCTCACACCTTGCCGTTACCGGTAGCCTGAAGTTTGATATTTCTGTCACCCCTGAACTGGCAGCCCGTGCATTGACGCTCCGTCGCCAGTGGGCTCCGCATCGCCCGGTATGGATAGCCACCAGCACACACGAAGGTGAAGAAAGCATTATTCTGGATGCTCACCGTAAATTGCTTGAACGCTTCCCAGCACTGCTGTTGATTCTTGTACCGCGCCATCCCGAGCGCTTTGATACTGCACGTAGTCTGGCGCAGAAAGCCGGTATGAGCTATACACTGCGTAGCAGCGGGGAGATCCCTTCTGGCAGTACCCAGGTGGTGATCGGCGATACAATGGGCGAACTGATGCTGCTGTACGGTATTGCCGACCTGGCATTCGTAGGCGGAAGCCTGGTTGAACGTGGTGGTCATAACCCACTGGAACCGGCAGCACATGCAATTCCAGTACTAATGGGGCCACACACATTTAACTTCAAAGATATCTGTAGCCGTCTGCAACGGGCCGATGGCCTGATCACGGTGACCGATGCAGACTCACTGGATAAAGAAATTGGTACATTGCTGACCGATGAGGACTATCGTCTTTACTATGGTCGCCATGCTGTTGATGTTCTGCATCAGAATCAGGGTGCGCTGCAGCGCCTGCTCCATTTGCTGGAGCCTCATCTGCCACCGCGGAATCACTAAATGTCTACTCGTCAGAAGTTATCAGTCGTTCTGATTGCCAAAAATGCGGCGGACGTTCTGCCGGAATGTCTGACTTCTGTTAGCTGGGCAGATGAAATTATTCTGCTCGACTCCGGTAGCAGAGACGGAACACCTGAAATTGCCGCACGTCATGGTGCGCAGGTTTATCATTCCACAGAGTGGCATGGTTACGGTAAACAGCGCCAACTGGCGCAGAGTTATGCCAGCCATCCCATGATTTTAATGATCGACAGTGATGAACGCGTCACTCCGGAATTGCACCACAGTATTGAACAGATCCTTGAGCAGCCTGCTTCTACTGCCGTTTACAGTATTGCCCGGCGGAACCTGTTCCTGGGCCGCTTTATGCGTCATAGTGGCTGGTATCCTGACCGGGTGACACGCCTTTATCCACGCAACTACAGTTACAACGATCATCAGGTGCATGAATCACTGGAAGCAGTACAAGCGCAGGTACGCCCTTTACAGGGTGATTTGCTGCATCTGACCTGTCGTGATTTTTCTGCCTTCCAGTGGAAACAGTTTACTTACGCTGAAGCATGGGCAAAGCAACGGCATCAGCAGGGAAAACGTTGTGGCATCGCCGCAATTTTCGGCCATACCGCGGGGGCTTTCCTGAAAACGCTGGTGTTACGCGCCGGTTTTCTGGATGGTAAACAAGGCTGGCTACTGGCCGTAGTGAATGCACAATATACCTTCAATAAATACGCAACCCTGTGGGCCCTCAATCACGCATCCAGGAAAGGCAGATCATGAGTACAAAAGCCATTTATCCCGGCACCTTTGATCCCATAACAAATGGTCATCTGGATATTGTGACCCGTGCAGCTCAGATGTTTGACCAGTTAATCGTCGCTATCGCTGTCAGCCCGCATAAGAAAACCATGTTCAGTCTGGAAGAACGCGTTGCACTGGCATCCCAGGTCACCGCACATTTGCCCAATGTGGACGTGATCGGCTTTGGTGATTTGATGGCTAATTTTGCCAAAACACAGCAGGCAAATATCCTGGTACGCGGCTTACGTGCCGTATCGGATTTCGAATATGAGCAGCAACTGGCACGTATGAACCGCCATCTGATGCCTTCACTGGAAAGTGTTTTCCTGCTACCTGCGGAACAGTATTCCTTTATCTCTTCTTCTTTGGTGAAGGAAGTGGCTCGCCATCAGGGGGATGTCAGCGCCTTTTTACCACAACCGGTGTATCAGGCGCTGATGGGCAAGCTATCAAACTGAATACCGCAAAGCACTAACGCTGGCAGCGTGGACAGAAGAAGGTACTGCGCTGCGCATGTTTAGTGCTTTCAATCGGTGTGCCACACGCGTTACATGGCAGTCCGGCCCGTCCATAAACCTGTAATTCCTGGGCAAAATACCCTGGTTTACCATCAGTTTGCAGGAAATCACGTAACGTGGTGCCACCCTGCTCTATCGAGCGCAGCAGCACTGCCTTAATGGTTCTCACCAGAACGTCTGCTTCTGCTTCACTTAATGCCATTGCCGGACGATCAGGCAGGATCCCCGCCATAAACAGCGATTCACTGGCATAAATGTTTCCCACGCCAACAACCAGCTTATTATCCATTAACCAGGGTTTAATCGCCGTGCGTTTGCCACGTGACTTTTCCAGCAAATAAGCACTGGTGAAGTTGTCACTAAGTGGCTCAGGGCCAAGATGAGCCAGTACTGAACTGGTCTGCAAATCCGTACACCACAACCAGGCACCGAAACGGCGCGGATCGGTATAACGCAGCACCTTGCCGTTACTCATCACTAAATCAACGTGATCATGTTTCGCAGGTGGTAACTCATGTGGCAGTACTCGCAAGCTACCGGACATCCCCAGATGGATAATGATCCAGCCAGATGGCAGCTCCAGCAGCAGGTACTTGGCCCGGCGCTGCACGCTGAGTACTGGCTGGTCACTGAGCGAATGAATCTCATGGGATACAGGCCAGCGCAGACGGGAATTACGCACCACGGCGTGCAGAATGGTTGCGCCAACAAGATGTGGCTCAATTCCACGTCGGCTGGTTTCTACTTCTGGTAATTCTGGCATCTTCACGCTCCTGCTGACCCATCAACATGATGGCAACCTACTATATAAAAAACCCCGGAAATAAAAAAACCCGGCCAGAGCCGGGTTTTTTTTAACTGAGATTAATTACTTAATCTTAGCTTCTTTATAGATCACGTGCTGACGGACAACTGGATCGAATTTCTTCAGTTCCAGTTTTTCCGGTTTAGTACGTTTGTTCTTCGTGGTGGTATAGAAGTGACCTGTACCAGCAGAAGAAACCAGCTTGATCTTCTCACGAATACCTTTAGCCATGTTTCAGTTCCTTACCTTAGTACTTCTCACCGCGGGTACGCAGATCGGCCAGAACCGTCTCAATACCCTTCTTATCGATTACACGCATGCCTTTGGCAGATACGCGTAGTGTAACGAAGCGCTTTTCGCTCTCAACCCAAAAACGGTGAGAGTGCAGGTTCGGCAGGAAACGGCGTTTCGTCGCGTTCATTGCGTGGGAACGGTTGTTACCGGTCGCCGGACGCTTGCCAGTTACTTGGCAGACTCGTGACATGTCTATTCTCCAAAAATCAAATCAGCTCGAGCTTTAAAAATAAGGTTTTGGCCGCCTCGTCAGACTAATAGCCTATCCAGGCGAGTTCTATGTGAACCCGCTGAGCAGGCCCAAACGCCAAACCCGAGATTCTCAAAGGTGGCGTAGTATACGCCGGTAAGCGCGAGTGCTCAAGTCCCGAACAGATAAAGATCCCAATGGATCGCATGTAACTGTCTTATTTGCGCGTGAAATGGCCGGTTGCTCACACAAAAAAGCCTGATAACACGAACATCCTGGCAACAAACGGTACTTTTTACATCCATCCCTGCTCTGCAAAAGAAACGTGTTCACCCCGACCAATGACAATATGGTCAAGAACCCGAATATTGAGCAGCGTACAGGCACGAATAATTTGCTGAGTAATATCGTGGTCGGCGCGGCTTGGCTTAGCCATCCCCGACGGGTGATTATGCGCCAGGATCAGCGCGGCTGCATTCCATTTTAATGCTTCGCGGACAATCTCTCTGGGATGCACTTCCACACTGTTAATCGTGCCACTAAACAATTCGCAGGAGTGAAGAACCCGGTGCTGGTTATCAAAAAAGATAACCTGGAAAATTTCCCGTTCCCGGTGCGCTAATGAGCTATGTAAAAAATCCAGCATCTGCGCTGAACTGGTCACGACATGATTTTGTAAGGCTTCCTGACAAGTAAAACAGCGACGCGCCAGCTGTGCCACGGCATGAAGTTGTGCATATTTGGCTATCCCAACGCCCCTCACTGCCTGAAAATCGGCTTTCGTTGCATTCATTAAGCGATATAACGACCCAAAGTGGTTAAGTAATCTTTGTGCCAGTTCCATAACATGTACACCACGCGTACCTGTACGAAGAAAAAGGGCTAATAATTCACAATCACTGAGCACTTCTGCTCCAGATTTAATCAATTTTTCACGTGGGGGTAGCCCTTGCCACTGATTTTCCATTTGCTGCTCTCCTTGCCTGAATTGGAAAAATCATGGCATTATATACAGTAGTTTTCTATCAACGCTGGCTGACTTTACGAGGCAGATCGCAAAGGTAGCCTGGGGATAAATAACCCGCCAAACTGTATATGATAAAATATCCATAATTGTGGTACACAGAGTGCCCGGCAGGTTTAACAGAAGGCAAAGCAGATGATGGGATTATCGGGAAAGCGGATTGTTCTGGGTGTCAGTGGCGGTATTGCGGCCTATAAAACACCAGAATTAGTGCGCAGGCTTCGTGACCGTGGTGCAGAAGTGCGTGTGGTTATGACAAATGCAGCAAAAGCCTTTATCACACCACTGAGCTTACAGGCGGTTTCTGGTTATCCGGTCTCAGACGACCTGCTTGACCCGGCAGCCGAAGCCGCGATGGGCCATATTGAACTGGGTAAATGGGCTGACCTGGTTATCCTTGCTCCCGCAACAGCGGATTTGATCGCTCGGGTTGCTGCTGGAATGGCTAATGACCTGCTGACCACCTTGTGTCTGGCCACTGCCGCTCCCATTGCTGTGGTACCGGCAATGAATCAGCAAATGTACCGTGCTTTGCCGACTCAGCATAACCTGCAGTTGCTGACACAGCGCGGGATGATGATCTGGGGACCCGATAGCGGAAGTCAGGCATGCGGCGACATCGGGCCGGGGCGTATGCTCGACCCACTGACTATTGTTGATTTCGCGGTTAACTGGGCTTCTCCTGTCAACGACCTGCAACACCTCCATATCATGATTACCGCAGGTCCAACTCGCGAAGCGCTGGACCCGGTACGTTTCATCAGCAATCACAGCTCAGGTAAAATGGGCTTTTCCATTGCAGCCGCCGCCGCAAAACGCGGAGCCAGTGTCACGCTGGTTGCCGGACCGGTTAATCTGGCTACGCCTGCCGGGGTCAAACGTATTGATGTGATCACCGCCCTGGAAATGCAACAGGCCGTCATGGAGCAGGCTACTCAGCAGCATATTTTCATCGGTTGTGCGGCTGTTGCTGATTATCGTGCAGCCGCAGTGGCGGAAGAAAAAATCAAAAAACAGGGAGATGAGATCACCCTGAAAATGGTGAAAAATCCGGATATCGTTGCCGGCGTTGCGGCATTAACAGAAGGACGCCCCTACGTGGTAGGATTTGCCGCTGAAACCCAGAATGTGGAAGAATACGCGCGACAAAAACGGGCGCGAAAAAATCTGGATTTGATCTGCGCCAATGATGTTGCCAAAGCCGGGCAAGGTTTCAATAGCGATTCCAATGCTCTTCACCTTTTTTGGCAGGAAGGAGATAAAACCTTACCGCTCAGCGATAAGTCACTCCTTGGCCAACAGTTACTAGACGAGATAATCATCCACTATGATGAAAAAAATCGACGTTAAGATTTTAGATCAGCGAGTCGGCAACGAATTTCCTCTGCCAACTTATGCCACTTCAGGTTCAGCCGGGCTTGACCTGCGGGCCTGTCTTGATAGTGCACTGGAGCTGCAACCTGGAGCGACCACGCTGATTCCAACTGGCCTGGCTATTCATATTGCCGATCCGCAACTGGCAGCCGTTATTCTGCCGCGTTCCGGCCTTGGTCATAAACATGGTGTGGTGCTGGGTAATCTGGTTGGCCTGATCGATTCGGATTATCAGGGGCAATTGATGGTTTCTGTCTGGAACCGCAGCCAGGATGCTTTTACTATCGAACCGGGTGAACGTATTGCTCAGATGGTCTTTGTTCCTGTGGTACAGGCTGAGTTCAATCTGGTCAACGATTTCGATACCAGCGCTCGTGGTGAAGGTGGTTTTGGCCATTCTGGTCGCCAGTAACTCTCCATCGCTCCCGTAACAGAGATCGCTATTATTTTCCGTGGATCCTTTGATTCACGGACGTTACGTGAGTTTGTGCTCGCTTATGGTGATGTTTTCAGGGGTCTTTTAAGACATGGTTGAAAAAAAAGGTGCGAAAAGGAATCGCCGCGAGGAAATCCTCCAGGCACTGGCACAAATGCTGGAATCCAGCGATGGCAGTCAGCGGATAACCACCGCAAAGCTGGCGGCAAATGTTGGCGTCTCTGAAGCGGCGCTGTATCGCCATTTCCCCAGCAAAACGAAGATGTTTGACAGTCTGATCGAATTTATCGAAGACAGCCTGATTACGCGCATCAATTTGATTCTGAAAGACGAAAAAGAAACGCTACCGCGTTTACGTCTGATTACCCAATTGATTCTGGGTTTTGGTGAGCGTAATCCGGGTTTAACACGCATTCTGACAGGCCATGCATTGATGTTTGAGCAGGATCGCTTGCAGGGACGTATTAACCAGCTATTTGAACGCATAGAAGTACAGCTTCGCCTGGTTATGCGCGAAAAAAAGATACGTGAAGGCGAAGGTTTCATAACTGATGAAACATTGCTGGCCAGCCAGTTACTGGCCTTCTGCGAAGGATTGTTGTCACGCTTTGTACGTTCAGAATTTCGCTATCGTCCAACGGTGGAATTTGACGTTCGCTGGCCGCTCATGGCTATGCAACTGGTATAACATCCAACATGGGCTGCCCAGAATCAGGCCAGCCCATGCTACGGAGTCGGCTTAACCGGCCATTCAGATACCGTATTCGCTACGATAAGCGCGCACCGCTGCCAGATGTTCAGCCATTTCAGGTTTCTCTTCCAGATAGCTGATGAGCTCTTTCAGCGTGATTATCGAAATCACCTTACAACCATAATCCCGCTCAACTTCCTGAATCGCCGAAATCTCACCACGACCGCGTTCCTGACGATCCAGAGAAATCAGCACTCCAGCCAGACTGGCCTGATTAGCGGCAATAATCTCCATGGATTCACGGATAGCAGTACCTGCCGTGATCACATCATCCACCAGCATCACTTTCCCCTGCAATGGGCTCCCCACCAGCGTACCGCCTTCACCGTGATCTTTTGCCTCTTTCCGGTTAAAGCAGTACGGCACATCGCGGTCATGATGATCAGCCAGCGCAACAGCCGTCGTGGTTGCAATGGGAATACCTTTATATGCCGGGCCAAACAGCAGGTCGAAATCAATTCCTGAATCAACCAGTGCCTGGGCATAAAAACGTCCAAGCAACGCCAGATCACGCCCGGTATTAAACAGACCAGCGTTAAAGAAGTAAGGACTTTTACGTCCTGATTTCAACGTAAATTCACCAAACTTCAGCACCTGCTTGTTGATAGCGAATTCGATAAATTGGCGCTGCCAGGCTTTCATGTGGTTATTCCTCAGTATTCAAATAAAAAAAAGGCGACTCTCAGGTCGCCATGAAAAAATCAGTTCGCCAGCGCAGCTTTTTGCGCCTGCACCAATGTGTCGATGCCTCCCCGGGCCAGCTCCAGCAGCTTGAGGAGCTCCTCATGGCTGAATGGCTCACCTTCGGCAGTGCCCTGCACTTCAATCATGCGGCCATCTTCGGTCATCACCACATTCATATCGGTTTCAGCAGCAGAATCTTCCACGTATTCCAGATCACACAACGCTTCACCGTTTACGATGCCAACAGAAATCGCGGCAACCATTCCTTTCATTGGATTAGCTTTCAGTTTTCCGATCGCTACCAGATGGTTCAGTGCATCGGCCAGCGCCACGCAGGCACCTGTAATGGAAGCGGTTCGTGTGCCACCATCAGCTTGCAACACATCACAGTCCAGGGTAATAGTAAATTCACCAAGCGCTTTCAGATCCAGTGATGCACGCAGTGAGCGTGCGATAAGCCGCTGGATTTCCAGCGTACGACCGCCCTGCTTACCTTTTGCGGCCTCACGCGCATTACGGCTGTGAGTTGCTCGTGGCAACATACCGTATTCCGCGGTCACCCATCCCTGTCCCTGACCTTTCAGGAAACGAGGAACACCTTCTTCAATCGTTGCAGTGCACAGAACTTTGGTATCACCGAATTCAACCAGCACAGAGCCTTCTGCATGTTTGGTGTAATGACGGGTCAGGGTGACGGGGCGCACCTGTTGTGCGCTACGGCCTGATGGACGCATAGTTTTTCTCCGGCTAGCTAATCATAATTGGCTGCGCATTATACGGATTTCACTGATGAATGCCTATCACAGGTACAGACATTGATGCTGCTAATTAAGAGTGATCATAGCTGATTTCGATTCACCCGGTTTTTAATCGTTTGTTCCCCAATTGATAAAACAACTGCTGTGGTGCTGACATTTAACCGAACGCCTGTTAAGCCAGCGCATGCACCGTTATACTCCTTTTATCTTTCTTTGACATGAGTACGCAAAATGATCCGCAGTATGACCGCCTACGCACGGCGTGAAACTAAAGGTGAATGGGGCAGCGCAAGTTGGGAGCTGCGTTCCGTTAACCAACGTTACCTTGAAACTTATATCCGTCTGCCAGAACAATTCCGGGGGCTGGAGCCCGTTATCCGCGAACGTATCCGTAATCGTCTGACACGTGGCAAAGTGGAAGTCAGCCTGCGTTTCGATGCTGACCCCAGCGCACAGAGCGCATTGGTGCTTAATGAAAAACTGGCTATTCAGTTAGTTGAAGCCGCGAACTGGGTCAAATTACAAAGCGATGAGGGCCAGATCAATCCAGTAGAAATTCTGCGCTGGCCTGGCGTGATGTCTGCAGCAGAGCAGGATCTGGATGCCATTTCAGCTCAGTTATTAACCCTGCTGAATACGACGATTGATGATTTCATCATTGCGCGTGAAAGTGAAGGTACAGCTCTGAAGGCCCTTATCGAACAGCGCCTGGAAGGTGTTACGGCAGAAGTCAGCAAAGTGCGAACACATATGCCGGATGTATTGAAATGGCAACGTGAACGCCTGGTCGCCCGCCTGGAAGAAGCGCAGGTACAGTTGGAAAATAACCGACTGGAGCAGGAACTGGTGATGCTGGCACAACGCGTGGATGTGGCTGAAGAACTGGATCGTCTCGAAGCCCACGTGAAAGAAACCTATAACATCCTGAAGAAGAAAGAGGCTGTTGGCCGCCGCCTGGACTTTATGATGCAGGAGTTTAATCGCGAGTCTAATACACTCGGTTCTAAGTCGATCAACGCTGAGATCACTGCGTCGGCGATTGAGTTGAAAGTGTTAATTGAACAGATGCGTGAGCAGATCCAGAACATTGAGTAAGTTTTCTGACAAAATAGCTCTGCCTCACTAACGCTCATCACAACACGTTAATGCTCCAGGGATACTGAGTATTAACGTGTTGCTCTCTCCATCAACGTACAACTCTGCCTATATAACGTTTTTTTATGGTATGAAGAAAACGTCTGACAGGGTAAACTATTCCTTTCTTTTATTGTGGATTTATTTAAGGCTTCCCTATGCAAACTTTACCTCCCTGCCCAAAATGCAATTCTGAATATACCTGGCAAGATGGCGACATGTTTAATTGTCCGGAATGTGGTCATGTCTGGGCTGAAGGCGCTGAAAACAATGCAGAAGAAGGCCTGATTGTTAAAGATGCTAATGGCAATCTGCTGGCTGATGGCGACAGTGTTACGGTTATTAAAGATCTGAAAGTGAAAGGCAGTTCAACTCCTCTGAAAATAGGTACCAGGGTGAAAAGCATTCGACTGGTCGAGGGTGATCATAATATTGACTGCAAAATTGATGGTTTCGGAGCGATGAAACTGAAATCTGAATTCGTCAAAAAGAACTGATCGTTGTGCCAGTAGCCTTTTAGATTACTGGCACAATATCAAGCCATGCCTACCCATTTTTTATTATTCGGAAAAAATCAAATCAACCCCTGAGCATAAGCATAACGTATTAATTCGATGTTTGAAGAAATGCCCAGTCTCCGCATTGCATTGTATTTTTGAGTGGAGATCGTACTGATTGTTCGATTTTGCTTCTGTGCAATTTCCGCTAATGAGTAACCCGATGAAAATAATCGCACCACTTCCAGCTCTTTGGGTGTTAAGGTATTTCCTCGTTCGTTACCTTTAATCGCAGGTAATTTAATGGAACTTAAAGAGGAGGAGAAATAACAGTCCGACTGGCTAATGGCATGGTGACAAGCAAGAATCGTTTCTTCTACCGCATCACTTTTACTCACTATCCCCCTGACACCATAGTCACAAGCCTTTCTCAAAATGGCCGTATTTTTTTGTGATGTTAACAGTACAAGGCGGACTTCAGGAAACCGACCACTCAAGGCTCGTAATTTAGTAAAACCATCTATTGTAGAATGGTCTGCCCCCAGGGAAAAATCTGTAATAACAATATCTGTTGGTGTTGTCGTAAGTACAGATAACAGTTCTTTGCCACAAACAGTTTCATTAACAATCGTAAATTTTTCATTGCTGGAAAAGAGCATTTTCAATGAATACAATATGTGTGGGTGATCATCAGATATAGTTACTGTGTATCGATTATGCATATTCCCTCCTGGTAAGATACAGCATCACTTTCGTCCCTATAAATCGATATAATATGACTACCGTGTCAGTCAGACTGTCCCTTCTATTAATTACTACAACATATAACTTAAATCATTAATAATTAAGCACACACAACAAAAAAGCAGAGATTAATTCAAGAGTATACATTTTTTCATCCAATACAACTGCAAAGTAAAAACATTCCTAAAAATGGACATAAATTAATTAAAATCCATACTTCGTCACCCATTAATTATCACAACCATTTATTCATTCGAATAATAAACTGTATATATGTCTGCATCCCTCCTGATTGCTTCATCCGCAGAAAGAAACCACTCGTTCCCTCTCTCTTCATTCAGTCACTGAGGAATAATTTTTTCTTATCCTTAAAAACAATCACTTTCATATCGAATCCCTTAAAAAAACAATCTATTCATAGAGATAAAAACGACATGATGCTAAGAAATCATCACAGGAATTAGAAAAACTCATACATCAAGCTATTCCTAAGAAAATTTCAGTCGTCGCAAGCGAGATAACCCCTTAGGATTCCTGGCTCTTCTCAGGAGCAGACCATGTTACTCACCGTGCTTTACATCATTGGTATAACAGCCGAAGCCATGACAGGAGCCCTTGCTGCGGGCCGCCGAAAAATGGATATGTTCGGCGTGATCATTATAGCTTCAGTTACCGCCATTGGCGGTGGTTCGGTACGCGATATGATACTCGGCCATTATCCTCTGGGATGGGTTAAACATCCGGAATACATCATTATTGTTGCAGCTGCTGCAATGGTTACTACACTCGTTGCCCCACTTATGCCTCATTTACGCAAAGTCTTTCTGGTTCTGGATGCTCTGGGGCTGGCAGTCTTTTCAATACTGGGAGCCCAGGTCGCCCTTGATATGGGTTATGCAGAAATCATCGCGGCGATTAGCGCTGTTGTCACTGGCGTTTTTGGTGGAGTTCTGCGCGATATGTTCTGTAACCGTATTCCACTGGTTTTCCAAAAAGAGATCTATGCCGGGATCGCATTTGCATCCGGATGGATCTATATCTTGTTGTTGAAAACAGCCCTCTCGATGGAAACAGTGATAATTATCACGTTGATTTTCGGCTTCATCACCCGCCTGCTGGCACTGCGTTTTAAGCTGGGATTACCTGTTTTCAATTATCCCCATGGCGATCACTGATCCCTTTCCAAAATCAGGGGGGTACTCTCTCATCAGATACCACCTTGTTTACTCCTGTTAAAAATGTAATCAGTTGACGAACATCCTGATGTTGTAAGAAAACCCGAATCTGGCGAGCCTGTGTTTCACCAACCCCCGGCAACTGCCGCCACTGCATTTCAGTACGTGAAAGCAATTCATCCCAACTATCGTCAGTGAGCACCCGCAATGCAGATTCAGGGACAGGAACACCGAGTGCCCTTACCCAGCGTTTGAAAGGTAAACGGCGGCTCAACTGAAACTGCTGCCAGAAAAGATGCGCTCTGTGCGGGTTAATCCCCGGTAATTTCTGGAGAGCTTGTTCAGATAACGCCATCCATGAAAAGAGATGCACAAGTCCACCAGGCTGTATCAGGTTTTGCCAGCTACTCCGCCCCATTCCCGAAAAATTCAATGCTTTTTTACTGCCAAGCCACGCAAGCCGAGCCAAAAACTGCTCTTTACAACCCTCAGTTAACTGGAAGCAGCTCAACATATTATATTTTTGTTCATCAGGTGGATGCGGGTAATCACGCTCAACCACACGCCAGATAACTTCATTTAACCGGGGGATCCCCTGACCAGCCAGACTGATGCTAACCTGATCACCCGGCACAACATCCCATTGACGCCAGCGGGAAAGAGAGCCAATGCTGACCCGACTGACTCGTTTATCGTCCAATTGTACGGGTTCCAGATTCAGCACCACGCTAATTTTCCCACTGCGGCCAATCGTAAACGTAATCCCCTGAACCACACTGCTCACTTCCGGTGGCGGATATTTCCAGGCCACAGCCCAGTTGCCGGCGTCAGGTATCCAGTTACGTCCCTGCTCCCCCGGTGTGCTATGCACCACGACACCATCGGTGACAAAAGGTAATGGCACCTTAAACCAGCGCCTGCGCCAGTCCTGAACAGCTTCAGCATCCTGTACTGGTTTCGTCCAGGGGCTGATATCCGGGAATCCTGCATCACGTATCCCTTTCAGGCGTTGTTCCATTGTTTTCGGGCCATCTGGCCATGCCCAAATAAACAGTCCGATATTCTGCAATACGTCACGAGGTTGCTTTGCCATCAATGCACCAGCAACAATAGAACGGGCATTCTTACCACCCTGAACAGCCTGACGATGATCGTTCATCATCAGATACAGTTCCCCCTGAAAAACGGCATTACCCTCATGTAAGGAGATTGTTTTGGGGATTGCAGGTATCTGATGTACTTTTGTCGTCCAGTCTTCTCCCCTCAGTCCATCTCCCCGGCTAATCGCGCGCTGTAACTGGCCATTCTGATAAACGAGGGTAACAGCAACGCCATCAACTTTCGGCTGCACCCACAAATCGTGTCTGTCTTCCATCCAGCGAGCCAGTGTCTGCTTATCTTTCAGTTTATTGACGCCAACATGTGCGACAGGATGGAGAACTTTGCCGTTAGTCAGCAATTGCGGTTGCCGCAAATCACTCCCGGGTTGGAAGCAGCGCTGCCAGCTTTGTAGTCTGGATAATAATGCGTCATAGCGTTCATCGGTAACCAGGCTCGTTCCCTGTCGATAATAGGCGTTATCCCACTGTTTTAACTGTTGTTCCAGTGCCGTGATTTCACTTATCTGCCGTGATGGTGTCCACACCGGACACTGTGCCTGCGCAAACAGGCTGAAAAAAACGATTGCTATCCACCAATATCGCATCCCTGCATCTCTCCTGAAAACGGCGATCTGTCGCAGTAAAACGCAGGAGAAAGGAATGTTCGAGTCAAAAAGATGACGACTGGAAAGCAGTACCAAAACTTTTGCTGCAACAATGCAGAAACCAGCAAAATTTTGCGTGATGCCCTCCGATTTCAGATAAAATGGGGTATCGCGCAGCCTAAACGCTGCATGCAAGGCTGCACATGTGTATACTGTGCAGGAAATAGACTCCGCTTTATTGGCATATCAAGAATAATCATGGCTCAAGGCACGCTTTATATTGTTTCTGCTCCTAGTGGTGCAGGTAAATCCAGCCTGATTCAGGCACTGTTAAAAACGCAACCGCTGTACGATACTCAGGTCTCTATTTCCCATACGACTCGGGGAATACGACCTGGTGAAAAGCACAGTGAGCACTATTACTTTGTCAGCCACGATGAATTTCGCACTATGATTGCAGAAGATGCATTCCTGGAACACGCCGAAGTTTTTGGCAATTATTACGGCACATCACGTAAGGCTATTGAGCAGGTATTGGCCACTGGCGTTGATGTATTTCTTGATATTGACTGGCAAGGCGCTCAACAGATTCGCCAGAAAATGCCCGCTGCACGCAGCATTTTCGTCTTGCCGCCATCTAAAGATGAGCTTGATCGCCGTCTGCGTGGACGTGGCCAGGATAGTGAAGAGGTCATTACTAAACGCATGGCGCAAGCCGTTGCGGAGATGAGTCACTATGCTGAGTACGACTATTTAATCGTGAATGATGATTTCGATTTGGCTTTGTCCGATCTGAAAACCATTATTCGCGCTGAGCGTCTGCGTATGGGCCGTCAGAGAGCCCGCCATGATGCATTAATCAGCAAACTATTGGCAGACTGAGGACAACTCAGTATGATGCCCAGTCATTTCTTCACCCGTGGAGTATCACACTTATGGCACGCGTAACCGTACAGGACGCAGTAGAAAAAATTGGTAACCGTTTTGACCTGGTTCTGGTCGCCGCTCGTCGCGCACGTCAGATGCAGGTTGGTGGTAAGGATCCACTGGTTCCGGAAGAAAACGATAAGTCTACCGTTATCGCTCTGCGCGAAATCGAAGAAGGCCTGATTACTAATCAGATCCTTGATGTGCGTGATCGTCAGGAACAGCAAGAGCAGGAAGCCGCGGAAATTCAGGCTGTTACTGCCATTGCTGAAGGCCGTCGTTAATCGATTCTAAAGGTTCGCCTTGTATCTGTTTGAAAGCCTCAATCAACTGATTGAAAAATACTTGCCTGAGGAGCAAATCAAGCGCCTCAAGCAAGCTTATCTTGTCGCACGTGATGCTCACGAGGGACAGACTCGCTCCAGTGGTGAGCCATATATCACTCACCCGGTTGCTGTCGCCTGTATTCTTGCTGAGATGAAGCTCGACTATGAAACACTCATGGCCGCGCTTTTACATGATGTTATCGAAGACACCCCTGCAACCTACCAGGATATGGAACAACTGTTTGGCAAAAGCGTTGCTGAGCTGGTTGAAGGTGTATCGAAGCTCGATAAGCTGAAATTCCGCGACAAAAAAGAAGCCCAGGCGGAAAACTTCCGCAAAATGATCATGGCGATGGTACAGGATATCCGCGTCATTTTGATCAAACTGGCTGACCGTACGCATAATATGCGCACTCTGGGCTCTTTACGCCCGGATAAACGTCGCCGTATTGCGCTGGAGACACTGGAAATTTACAGTCCTCTGGCACATCGTCTGGGTATTCACCATCTGAAAACCGAATTGGAAGAGCTGGGATTTGAAGCACTCTATCCTAACCGCTATCGGGTAATTAAAGAGGTGGTGAAAGCAGCCCGTGGTAACCGTAAGGAGATGATTCAGAAAATCCTCTCCGAAATTGACGGTCGTCTGCAGGAAGCAGGCATTCCTTGCCGCGTAAGTGGTCGCGAAAAACATCTTTATTCCATTTACTGCAAAATGCACCTGAAAGAGCAACGTTTCCATTCCATCATGGATATCTATGCGTTTCGGGTGATCGTGCATGATATGGATACCTGTTATCGGGTTCTGGGCCAAATGCATAGCCTGTATAAGCCAAGACCTGGACGGATGAAAGATTATATTGCCATCCCTAAAGCCAACGGCTATCAATCGCTGCATACTTCAATGATCGGCCCACATGGTGTGCCGGTAGAGGTACAAATTCGTACCGAAGATATGGATCAGATGGCAGAGATGGGGGTTGCAGCACACTGGGCTTATAAAGAACAGGGTGAAAGCAGTACCACCGCACAAATTCGTGCTCAGCGCTGGTTGCAAAGCCTGCTGGAGCTGCAACAAAGTGCCGGTAGCTCCTTCGAGTTTATCGAAAGTGTAAAATCTGATCTGTTCCCGGATGAAATCTATGTCTTCACCCCGGAAGGACGCATTGTTGAACTGCCAGCTGGTGCAACGCCAGTCGATTTCGCCTATGCAGTACATACCGATATCGGTAATGCCTGTGTGGGTGCGCGTGTTGATCGTCAGCCTTATCCATTGTCACAACCGCTCACCAGTGGTCAGACGGTGGAAATCATCACAGCGCCAGGTGCCCGACCGAATGCTGCATGGCTTAACTTTGTTGTGAGTTCGAAAGCCCGGGCTAAAATTCGTCAGTTGCTGAAAAATCTGAAGCGTGACGATTCAGTTAACCTTGGTCGACGTCTGTTAAACCATGCACTTGGTGGTAGCCGCAAACTGGCAGAGATTCCTGAAGCCAACGTGCAACATGAACTCGAACGGATGAAACTCGCAACATTGGACGATTTGCTGGCTGAAATCGGGCTCGGAAATGCAATGAGCGTAGTGGTAGCTAAAAATCTGCAGCATAGTGATACCGCACAAGCGGATATCCCAGCAGCAACACTTTCACGCAGCAAACTGCCAATTAAAGGTGCTGATGGGGTACTTATCACATTCGCTAAGTGCTGCCGTCCAATTCCTGGTGATCCGATAGTCGCACACGTCAGCCCAGGTAAAGGTCTGGTGGTTCACCATGAGTCCTGCCGGAATATTCGTGGCTACCAGAAAGAGCCTGAAAAGTTCATGGCTGTCGAATGGGATAAAGTGACCGAACAGGAATTTGTGGCCGAAATTAAGGTGGATATGTTTAACCACCAGGGCGCACTGGCAAACCTGACAGCGGCGATCAATACCGCAAGTTCGAATATACAAAGCCTGAACACGGAAGAAAAAGATGGCCGTGTTTACAGCGTCTTTATCCGTTTGACGGCACGTGATCGTGTTCATCTGGCCAATATCATGCGTAAGATTCGTGTGATGCCGGATGTGATCAAGGTACACCGTAACCGTAACTAAGGTATAAAGCGGGAGCACCTCCCGCTTTACCTGCTATCAGTTGCTCATCGCGTTATCGTACCGCGTCGGAGTCACCATTTTCAGGGAGTTATCCTTCGCATGAATGCTCAACGTTATGCTCGTATCCGCGAGATGCTTGCCGCCCGGCAACATGATCTGACCATCTGCATGGAACAGGTCCATAAACCTCATAACGTTTCTGCTGTTATTCGTACTGCCGATGCCGTGGGTGTGCATGAAGTTCATGCTGTCTGGCCGGGCAGCCGTATGCGAACCATGGTTTCATCTGCCGCAGGCAGTAACAGCTGGGTGCAGGTAAAAACACACCCAACGATTTCTGATGCCGTGCACCACTTGAAAGACCAGAAGATGCAAATTCTGGCGACTAACCTGTCAGCTAAAGCCGTTGATTTCCGTGAGATCGACTATACCCGTCCAACATGTATTCTGATGGGGCAGGAAAAAACGGGTATCACTCAGGAAGCACTGGAACTGGCTGACCAGGATATCATTATTCCCATGATTGGCATGGTACAGTCACTGAATGTCTCCGTGGCTTGTGCACTTATCCTGTATGAAGCCCAGCGTCAGCGCCAGAATGCAGGTATGTACCAGCATAAAGAGAGCTCCCTGCCTTACACAGAACAGCAACGCCTGTTATTTGAGGGGGGATATCCTGTGCTGGCTCGAGTTGCCAAACAAAAAGGTCTGCCTTATCCGCTGATCAACGATAAGGGTGAAGTGGAGGCCGAGCCGGAGTGGTGGGCCGCGATGCAGTCCAGAGCGCGTAAATAATGCAGGGCCGCCTGCTGGATGCCATACCGCTGAACACGCTTTCTGGCGTGGGTGCCAGCCAGGCCGCAAAGCTGGCTAAACTTGGGTTGTTAACCGTGCAGGATTTGTTACTGCATTTACCCATGCGTTATGAAGACCGTACCCAACTCTATGCAATTAATGATCTGCTGCCAGGTATCCATGCAACAGTTGAAGGTGAGGTATTGCACAGCGATATCAGCTTTGGTCGCCGCCGCATGCTCACTTGCCAGATCAGCGATGGGACGGGCGTTCTGACACTGCGTTTCTTCAATTTCAATGCTGGGATGAAAAACAGCCTTGCCCCTGGACGCCGGGTCACTGCTTATGGCGAAATTAAACGCGGTCAGCGTGGTGCTGAAATTATTCACCCGGAATATAAAATTCAGGGTGAACATGGCGTAACAGGATTACAGGAAACACTTACCCCGGTGTATTCCACAACGGAAGGGATCCGCCAGGCCACATTACGCAGTCTGACCGATAAGGCATTAACCTTGCTGGATACCTGCGCTATCGCTGAACTGCTTCCATCTGAACTGAGTCAGGGGTTGATTGGCCTGCCTGAAGCACTGCGTATTCTGCACCGCCCACCGCCTGATACTGTGCTTACTGATCTCGATAGCGGCACACATCCTGCCCAGCGCCGGTTAATTCTGGAAGAACTGCTTGCGCATAACCTCAGTATGCTGGCCGTACGCGCTGGAGCTCAGCGTTACCATGCTGTGCCAATGCCTGCCCGCCATACATTAAGCGCTCAATTACTGGCAGCACTGCCCTTTAAGCCAACCGGGGCACAACAACGCGTTGTACGTGAAATTGAGGCAGACCTGGCTCACGACTATCCGATGATGCGCCTGGTTCAGGGGGATGTTGGTTCCGGGAAAACGCTGGTCGCCGCGCTGGCTGCACTTGATGTGATAGCCTGGGGAAAACAGGTTGCGTTGATGGCACCCACTGAGCTGCTGGCGGAACAGCACGCCAATAACTTCCGCCAGTGGTTTGCTCCTCTGGGAATTGAAGTTGGCTGGCTGGCTGGAAAACAGAAAGGGAAAGCCCGCCTTGCCCAGCAGGAGGCGATTGCCAGTGGACAGGTTTCCATGATCGTCGGCACCCATGCGATTTTTCAGGAACAAATTCAGTTTAATGGCCTGGCGCTGGTCATCATTGATGAACAACACCGTTTCGGTGTACATCAGCGTCTGGCACTGTGGGAAAAAGGTGAAGAGCAGGGATTCCATCCTCATCAACTGATTATGACGGCTACACCCATTCCGCGTACTCTGGCCATGACCGCTTATGCGGATCTCGATACTTCCACCATTGATGAATTGCCACCAGGAAGAACTCCTGTCACCACGGTTGCGATACCGGATACCCGACGAGCAGATATCATCTCCCGGGTAAAAAGTGCCTGTAGTACAGAAGGTCGCCAGGCTTACTGGGTTTGTACCCTGATTGAAGAGTCGGAGCTGCTGGAAGCTCAGGCCGCAGAAGCAACCTGGGAAGAACTGAAACTGGCCCTACCGGAATTGCAGGTTGGTTTGGTGCATGGCCGCATGAAACCCACGGAGAAACAGGCCGTGATGCAGGCGTTTAAAGCGGGTGAAATTCAGTTGCTGATTGCCACTACGGTGATTGAAGTGGGTGTGGATGTCCCCAACGCCAGTCTGATGATTATTGAAAATCCGGAAAGGCTGGGGCTGGCACAGTTACACCAGTTGCGCGGACGTGTAGGACGCGGTGCCATCGCCTCTCATTGCGTGCTGTTGTACAAAACACCGCTCAGCAAGACCGCACAGAAACGTCTGCAGGTACTTCGTGACAGTAATGATGGCTTTGTTATTGCTCAGTGTGATTTAGAAATCCGCGGGCCAGGTGAATTACTGGGAACCCGCCAGACCGGAAATGCCGAGTTCAGAGTGGCTGATTTGCTGCGCGATCAGGCTATGATCCCCGAAGTTCAGCGCGTTGCCCGCCATATTCATCAATATTATCCTGAACAGGCAACAGCCTTGATTGAACGCTGGTTGCCGGAAACTGAGCGCTATACCAACGCCTGAGAATCGTCACTTTGTTAACCTTTACGCCTCATCAGCAAACGTTTGCTTTTAATCGGATGAAGGTTAAAATCGCCGCTTTATTACCGCCGGAATCCAGAACATGCCCGTTGATACCCATGATACAGCTACTGATCGCCAACCTGTTCCGGTTAGCAAAAGTGAGCTGATTTATCGTCTTGAAGATCGCCCGCCACTACCTCAGACACTGTTTGCCGCATGTCAGCATCTGCTGGCAATGTTTGTCGCCGTGATCACTCCTGCATTATTGATTTGTCAGGCTCTTGGTCTGCCCTCTCAGGATACTCAGCACATCATCAGCATGTCTTTGTTCGCTTCTGGTGTGGCATCTGTTCTGCAAATTAAAACCTGGGGACCTGTGGGTTCCGGGCTACTTTCGATTCAGGGCACCAGCTTTAACTTTGTTTCGCCATTGATTATGGGTGGACTGGCACTGAAAAATGGCGGAGCGGATGTGCCAACCATGATGGCAGCCTTGTTTGGTACTCTGATGATGGCCTCCTGCACGGAGATGGTTTTATCCCGCGTATTACATCTGGCACGTCGGGTGATTACACCGCTGGTTTCCGGCATTGTGGTGATGATTATTGGGCTATCACTGATTCAGGTCGGGCTGACTTCTATCGGTGGGGGTTATGCCGCGATAAACGATCACTCCTTTGGTGCGCCAAAAAATCTGCTGCTGGCAGGTGCTGTTCTGGTGGTTATTATCTTACTTAACCGCCAGCGTAATCCTTATTTGCGGGTTGCCTCACTGGTCATCGCCATGGCAATCGGTTATCTGCTGGCCTGGACAATGGGTATGCTGCCTGAAAACACCAGCCCGGCGAATACATCACTGCTGATGCTCCCTGTACCGTTGTATTACGGACTGGGCATCAACTGGAGCCTGTTAATTCCACTAATGCTGGTATTTATGGTGACCTCTCTGGAAACCATCGGCGATATTACCGCAACATCTGATGTTTCCGAACAGCCAGTCAGTGGCCCACTTTATATGAAACGCCTTAAAGGTGGCGTACTGGCGAATGGTCTGAACTCCTTCGTTTCAGCGCTGTTCAACACCTTTCCAAATTCATGCTTCGGACAAAATAACGGCGTGATCCAGTTAACCGGGGTTGCCAGTCGCTATGTGGGATTTGTGGTTGCCCTGATGTTGATCGTACTGGGTTTATTCCCTGCGGTGAGTGGCTTTGTACAGCAGATCCCTGAACCTGTTCTCGGTGGGGCGACTATTGTGATGTTTGGTACTATTGCCGCATCCGGGGTCCGAATTGTGTCACGCGAACCACTGAATCGCCGCGCGATTATGATTATCGCACTGTCACTGGCGGTAGGATTGGGCGTATCACAGCAACCGCTGATTCTGCAGTTCGCTCCTGAATGGCTGAAGACCCTGCTCTCTTCAGGTATTGCCGCAGGTGGGATCACCGCCATTATCCTTAACCTGGTATTCCCGCAGGAAAAATAATCCTCAATCGTAATTTAGCAGGCAACAGGGCGGACAAATTCCGCCCTGTTATGATCATGCAGGTTGAGAAACGTCGATAAATCAGGCATAAAAAACCATTACCGATTTTCCACGGGATGGTTACCATGAAATTTTTCGGAAAAGTGCTGCTCACCCTTTTATTGCTGCTATTACTGGTAATCATTGCACTCTATCTGTTACTACAAACCCATTGGGGAGCCGGATGGGTCAGCCGCCAGATAAGCGATCTGAGTGGTTATCAGCTCTCTTTGAGCCAGGTCGAGCATGATTTCTCTTCTCCCAGCCACCTTATTCTCGATGATGTTTCCTTTGGCCACGATGGCCAGCCCGACGTGCTGACAGCCAGACGTGTTGATCTGGGGTTTAGTCTGAAACAGTTCAGCAATCCACTACATTTTGCCAGCATCCGTCTGAATCAGGGCACGTTAACACTTAATGACACTAACCTGCGTTCATTACAAGCCGACAAGCTGCAACTGAGCCAGATGACGGTGAATAGCACCCTGGGTAGCTGGCCAATTCAGGCACAGCAGGTCAATGGTGGTATTACCCCCTGGCAACCAGAACGTGTTGGTCAGCCGGAATACCAGGCCAGTTTCCAGGTAAGTGCGGGTTCCCTGCTGCTGAATGGTATTTCCGCAACCAATGCACTCGTTGAAGGCAATGTGAAAGATCGGCAATGGGCCATTACCAATTTTGGTGTTGATGTGGCACGAGGATCCGTAACCGCCAACGCACGTCGTGATGCAGAGGGCCACTGGCAGGTTTCCAGCCTGCGTCTTAACAGTATTCGTCTGCAAAGTGATAAAAAAATAGAGGATTTTGTACAACCTCTGCTATCTCTGCCTGATGTACAGTTCGGTCGGGTTGATATTACCGATGCTCGCCTTGAAGGCCAGGACTGGGCTGTCACGGATCTGGATTTAGTGTTAAAAAACATCACCCTCAGCCACGGTGACTGGCAGAGTGACAATGGTTCACTGGCGATGAATGCCAGCAGCTTCGTAAACGGCAGCCTGAAACTTGATGATCCCATCGTCAACCTGGATTTTTCACCACAAGGTATTGCCCTCACCCAGCTCAGTTCACGTTGGGTAAATGGATTGGTTCGCGCACAGGGTAACTGGAACCGCAGTGATAAAACATTGCATCTGGATGAAGTCGTCATTGCCGGACTGGAATACACACTCCCTATGACCTGGCGTGAAAACTGGATGGCGACACTCCCTGGCTGGCTGAACAGCGTGGAAATTACGAAACTCAGTGCGAATCGTAATCTGATCATTGATATCAACCCGGAATACCCCTTCCAGATGACATCTCTGGAAGGCTCAGGCCATAATCTGTTACTGGCGCACAATCATCAGTGGGGCCTGTGGGCAGGTAATCTGAGTCTGAATGCCGCGGAAGCAACGTTTAATCGTGTTGATCTGCGTCACCCTTCACTTACCCTGACAGCCGATAGCAACCAGATTAACGCCACAGAGATGAGCGCATTCAGTGGCGATGGTATGCTGGAAGGCACTGCAACAGTGAGCCAGCAACCCGACAGAATAACCTCGTTTACACTGAATGGTCGCCAGGTTGCAGTCAATCTGCTACAAAACTGGGGCTGGCCATCGCTCGCGCTACAAGGTAACGGCAATCTCCACCTCAGTGGGCAAACCTCTTTGCAACAGGATAAATCGCTAAAATCGGCGCTCAATGCATCACTGACCGTGGTGTCAGCTGGCGCATCGATACAACAGAATATGGTGAATGGTGAGGTGCACTAACATGGATGTGCTATGCACAACCTCATGCCTGTTCACCAGGCTGACCTGAAAGTCAGCTCCCCATCATGGGCATAAGCCCATGATGGGAATAACCATATGACAGGAATGAGCATAGGGCGAAAATGAACAGATGCAGCTAAACAGTCATGTTCTTCCTGCTCACTGATAGTTGAGTGTATAACTGGCAACAGAGGTAAATTCACCAAAATCGACCTGCCCCTGCCGTAATTCGGCAGAAATCCCTTCGATGTATGCCATAAACTTAAGATTTTTGCTGTTTCCCGACAGTGCTTGTGCCGGTGTTTCTTCATTCAGGATGATCGGTGTACCATTCTCTAATTGTAATCCCACAGCAACAGCAGACATATTACTCCCTGATATCTTCGGTGTAATCGCCAGGTGATTAGGTAACTTAGCACTTTCAGCACCAGAAAAAACCACTGTTACTGTCTTGTAGACATCTGTATTACAATTAATAAGATGAATAGTAAAAGGTATCCTTTTACTTTTCTTATTCACTAAAAGCTCTTTTAATGATACATCATTAAAATTTACCGGAATAATTTCATCACCAGAAATGACATCGCAAGGTAAGGCATTAACCCTACCCGAAAACTTCAATTCACCACCAATCAACCCCGCATTTGCGCTCCTGATGAGTAAGAAAAATATCAACAGGGATAAATTAACGACTTTCATTCTGTTTTTCCCTACTGGAATTCAGCAACAATACTCGCTGTTGATTCATATTCACCTTCGGTAATTTCCGAACCAGGTTTAGCCACAGGTGAAGCTGTCAGCTCCCAACGACCCTGATTATTGTCAAAGTGATCAATAAAATAGAAATGATTAGGCACAATAATGTTTCCTGATTTGTCTTTTAATGACACACCTAAGTTATTACGTGTTGTGCCAAGGTAATCCGGATTAAAATTGGCCAGCCCCGAGCCTGAGGGTTGAATTCCTAATTTAACATTCACATTGCCAGTATCAAAACTTCCCCCCTGGCATTTAACTGTAATAGGGATTTTTTTACTGTAGTTCCTGCTATTGATCAAGTCGCCACGCCCAGGTATATCATCAAATTCAACAGCAATAACTTCACCTTCATTTATTACACATTTATCCGGAACAACAATAATTCCCGATGTAATAGTGATAACAGACATCGGATTATTTTCATTAGGAAAACTACCGAGATTTCCATATAATCTTACGATTTCGGATCCCTGAAGATCCACGCCATTAACCAATGGCTTTTTTATAAGAAAAGTAATTTTACCTATAGCACCCGACCTTGTATTTCTCTCATATTCAAATGGAGGGGTGCAGGTATCAGTAATATTATTCGAACGATTTCTAAAAGGTACAGAAACAAAATCACTTGCACCACCTGGTCCACTAATCATACTTAGCTCTACTTTCACATCAATATAATCATTCAACACCAAATATCCAGGTGTTGATGAGCTCTTCATTGTTGTGGTAGCAGAATAGCGTCGGGTTCCTTTTATTTTAGAGTGACAAAAAATCTTAACTTCATATGAGCGATCCACACCCCAATTTCGCATAAAAGTTGTACCTGGTTTATTAGCACTCACATCTGCAGGATCAATAGAGATCTCGTACTGATGACCGCTAGGGGCGGCGGCGATAATTTCACCATTACTATAAAAATCCCCCCATGCCATATGGCAGAACAACATTGAGATAGCAATCAACCTTCTGCAATTTATGATGTTCGAGATGCTTGTAAAGATATATAACTTCATTATAAGTACTCCAGCATCAAACGTACCATGCCATAATAACTTCCTGCCCCAGTATATTTCTGGGTTGACTCAAGGGCTGCTATAAATGTCAGATTGCTATCACCAGAAGGTAACAGATAGGGATTATGTGTCTGGTTTAACGAAAGCGGCTTACCATTGTGATCCATCAGACGGAGTCCAAGCCCGCGAACTCCCTGTACCTTCAATAAATCGGGGTTGACGTCATCAGTTTCACCAGAAAATGACAGGGAGATAACCTGTTCGCCAGTGGTATACACTCGATTCCTGTTCCCGGTCATTTCGCCAGGCAGGTCACGATGATATTCATAGGCGCCCGTCAGGCAATCTTTCATTTTCACTACAAAAGTAACCTGTTTTGATTGATCCCCTGCCTGGTGAAACTGGCGCGCACTGATATCGCCCATAGCAATATCCTGCTCCTGAGAAGCGCTATCTAAAATACAAGGAGAAGCCATAACCGCACCGCGAAAATGCACGACACCATTTTGCCGTTCAGCATGATATAAATTGCGATGAGCAGTTGTCAGTTCAGCACTAAGACTGTGACTAAATATCAATACTGACAGGATGAATATTCGGGTAATCATTAGCACATCCTTATAGAGAGAAAAATAGCGCATCCATGCTATTTCATTTCTGTTCAGCAGACAGTGAATGACAGACTGTTCCCGTGCAACGATATTGAATTTCCGGATGACCACCATAATCATTGACATACATCGCAGAAAAATCATTAACATTAGTATTGGTTACAGGAATTTCTAATGATGATTTGGGTGCTATCATCATGCCGGGAAAAGTCGTTAGACGTTCACCATTTTTTGCAGAAGGTCCTTTTGTTAACCCAATAAGTGAAATAAAGTAAGGCGTTGGATTATCAGCTATCAATTTCCCTCCTGACTTTTTAAACTCTAATTTTTCTTGCCAAATTTCACTTTTATTATCAGGTACAATAGACGCTGGTCGATAAAAAAGCTTTATCCTCGACTGCATCGATAACTGTAATACATTTGCTTTTTTCGGCTTCGGAGGGATTTCCCTGACATTAAGATAGAAAACCGTCTCCCGATCCTGAGGTAAAGCATCAATACCGCTCGTTTTGGTTACTCTGATAACACCTTTTTTCCCACCATTAATACGTTGTAACGCTGGCAGAACAACAAGAGGTGATGTAATTTTATTCCCTTTATCATCCTCGATCCATGACTGAGCGAGAAACGGGACATCAGGGCTGGTATTTGTTAAATTAGCACTGGCAGAAGTACGATCGCCACTAAATATCATCCTGGTTCGGTCAAGAGAAATCCCTGCCTGAGAAGAACCTATTCCTGCAAACAGAAAAAATAGTCCCACTGTTATTTTTTTGATATCCATGCTTTCTCTCATATTAATAATCCTTTTAAATAGCAAACATATTGCCAGGCAACATTACTGACATGGCAATAAAATTTGTTCCTGATCCTTCCTTAAATTATCAGGAATATGAAGAGTACATTGTTTTTTCCCTTCCCAAACAGCAGAGAGCTTTTCTCCTGATGTAATTCCGGAAAGATACGCAACGCCACCATCCATAATCATGGCAACACTCACCCCATCATCATTAACCACTTCCGCACCAAATGGTGGGAATGCGCCATTCTGTAAACGTAATTGTGCCAGGATATGCTCGCCCTGGATCATGGCGAATTTTTCGTAACCTATCGCGCCTTCAGTTAATGTTGATGTTGCTATCGCCTGCGTTACCTCAATATCGTCCCCCAGAGCATCAACATCAATTCGCGTATCAACGTTGTTATAGCTCACGAGGTCAGGCACAACACCAATGCCAAAAATATTCGTCGCAGTCTTTCTGCCATTGAGAGGGACATCTGCAATTCCTCCCGTATCCACCATGACGCGTGCTGTATCCTGAGTCACTGAACTACTATGTATTGCAGCACCATGACGTGTTGCCGTAATACCTCCACGTACAGTACCACCCAATGCAATATAGTTATCCTGCTGGTAACTTACGCTCGTATTCATCTGGGCCATCATTGCCCGATGCTGATAGTATCCATCTGCAGCCACTTTGCCGCGCTGAGATGCTCCAGCTCGTACTCGCCAGGAATTATTATTATCCTGGTTATCATTATATGACACCATCTGCGAATTACGGCGTCCCTGTACCTGCAGGTCATACCCTGTCCAGCGGCTTGAACCAATTGGCATTGAGACAGTCAATGCCAGACTATCATTATTACGACCTTCATAACTTGAACGATAGAGAACCAGGTTAGCGGTAATATTTTTTATACCTGAAAAATTAAAAGTACGCGCCACAGATAATCCATAACGATCCTGACCTCGCCTGTCCCAGTAACTTTGGTGAGTATAGGTCAAATATAGCGTTGTCATTTTTTCTGGATCGTCTGACCAGAAAGTTTTGTTACCCGTTATGGTATACATCTCTTTATCGCGGCCAGAATAATAACTTTTGTTATAACGTTCATTCAGATATTGTGCCTGAGTTCTGTACTTTTTCTCAGAGAATCGATAGCCAGCAAAAGTGATCGCACTGTTATATTCATCAAATGTCTTTGAATAACTGAGTTTAAATGACATCCCTTGTTGCGAATTTTCGTGTGGTAATTTACTTATTGATTGTGTCACATCAGCTGAAAGTGCCCCGAAGATATCCAGGTCTCGCCCAATACCCGCAGACCAGGAATTATAATTGTTCCCGGAAAGTAACAGACCACCATATACTGACCATGAATTACTTAGTCCCCATGAAAAATCTCCGGTATAAAAAGCAGGCCCTCTGACTTTATGATTATATTGCGAAGGCACGCCAATCGCCGTGTTATACCGAATATATCCCGGCCTGGTCAGATAGGGCACACTTGCTGTATTTATTTTAAATGTCGTGATCGTCCCATCCTGCTCTTCTACCTGAACATCCAGTTCACCACGCACAGCCGTATTCAGATCCTGAATAACGAATGGACCTGCGGGCACAGTTGTTTCATAGATCGTACGCCCACTCTGGCTAACAGTGACTTTTGCACTACTGTTAGCGATACCCCGTACTTCTGGCGCGTATCCCTGTAGATCAGGAGGAAGCATGCGTTCGTCACTGGACAAAGTCATGCCAGTGAAGCGTACAGTATCAAATACCTTTGAATTTGAATAAATTTCACCCAAAACGATTTTTGCGGCCTGCATGGGTAACGGACGATAAGCATATATTTGATTAAATTCAAAATTATGCTGATGTTCATTACCAGAGTAACTTCCCTGGAACTGGGCACGGATACGCCAGGCTCCCAGATTTCCCCCCGTCTGACCATAGGTAGAAAAATAGGTAGTTGAACTGGATCCTCCTTTAATCTGACGGGATGTCTGCCCGCTGACACTGTAATCCAGCAACACACCCGGAACGCCTGTATCCCAGCGTTCAGGAGGAACCCAATCGGGATTAGAATATTTCATCCAGGCCTGAGGGATCGTAATCTCAAGGGCTCCTTCCTGATTGCGGATGGTGACACTCGGTATGCTGGTAATATCCAAACAGTCATCATTAATAACACGTACTAATTTTTCTGCTGTATCCTTCAGCGCCAGGGATCTGACCATGCCCGGCGTTAAGCAAGCCAGTGTTTTATTTTTATCATCAGGAGAAATAATATAATTTATCTTGTCTTGCCGGTAAAAACGGTCATTAACTTTTACATCCAGTAAATATCTGGCTGGTGATATATAGTTATCTTCTGAAAATCGGGAGAGATCAATATTTTTACGATCAGACGCATCCATAGCCTCAATACTAAACTCAACCGAATCTTCTGTTGCCCAAACAGAAGATGCCATTAAAGAAAACATCAGATTTAATGTTAATATTTTGTATCTGACCTTTATAAAAAACATACAATAATCTTCCTGATATTATATATCCTGACAGGATTGGGCATTCCTGTAATTAATCACCTCTCTACACCAGGTACTTATTACCTGATGAAATAATTAACGCAGGGCAATGCCCTGCGTTAATCATTACCGTATTACTGGTAGTCGATCTGGAAGTTAATCTGAGCAGCAAAATCACCAGGCACGACAGTCCCTGTCGCGCTATCCGCTTTCAGGAAGGCGGTAAATGGAATAACAGATTTTCCGTTAGACAGGTTAACAGGTGAAGATGCAGTTCCCCAAACCACTGGCTGGTTTGCATTATCCTTTAAACCAATCCCCACACCACTCGCGCTCCCTGTAATCGCAGCCAGAGTGGTATCTTTAACGTTTAAAGAATTCGGTGTATATGTAACCGTTGCATGCGTAGCAACAGTGGTGTCGCAATCCAGCTCGATCTCTTTCTGCTGGCTTACTGTTTGCGCATTTTTCAGTGAAGAAACGGTAACTTCATCAAAAGAAACGTGCACCGGACCAGAACTTTTCAGCGCACATGCTGCGTTAACCAACGTACCTTCAACAGAAATTTTACCCGTCGTTGGGGAACCGGCATAAGTAGTCCCTGCCTCACCCTCAGTCGTCTCTGCAAAAGACGCGGTAGAAGTACAAATCAGTGCCAGACCCATTGAGATAATAATTTTGTTCAATTTCATTTATTACGTCCTTGATATGGAATTAAAAATTAACATTGCATTTCTATTGCGATGCTCTAACTAATTTACCAATCACTCTCGCCAATGAAAATAACACTTGTCGGATAATAAAAAATACGACACTAAACACTGAAAAAGACAAAACTTCAAGGTGAAGAGTTTAAATTTGAAAATGGATAAAAACACAATAAGCACAAATTTAAATATCAAAACAAGCCTCTTAACCCTCCATATTTTACAATAAGAAATTACAAGTTTAATTAATAAAAACCAACATCGAAAAATCATAACCCCAACAAAAACAACACAGTACAGAAAATAGAATTGAAAGAAGAAATTATTTATCAGTTATGAAAAAACATTATCAATAGATTTTTCTTTAAAAGTAAATAAAAGCATAAACAGAATTAATCACTATAAAAAAACCGGCCAACTTAGCCGGTTTATACGCGTCATTAGTAATACATCCAAAAAATTAACTGCCCGAGCCACCTGATTCCAGGGAACCATCGGGATCGGCCGGCAGAACAATATAAACACCTTCAAAAATCGCACCTGACTCATCGTTACCAAACAGCTCAACATTCAGCTGTACACGCGCTTTACGACCTCGGGCAAGGCGGTCCAAATCGCCACTCAGTGACCCGAGATCAGCGACTGCACCAGGTTTACCCATAATCGGCTTACTGTAACGAATATGGGCATCAGCCAGAATAATCGTCCCCCCGAGGTGCCTTTCACGCAGAAGCAACCAGATCAAGCCCCAGCCAGTCAATGTGGCCAGAGAAAATAAGCTGCCGGCAAACAGGGTATGGTGGGGGTTTTGGTTACCCGTTTCCGGCATCGTCGTGATAAATTTCTGCCCGGTATATTGCAGGATACGCACACCCATTTTCTCGCTGAGAGGGATATGCTCATACCATGCCTGCTGCAACTGACCACACCAGTCTGCACGATGCAGAATATCGTCCAGAGTAACGACTGGCTTAATCATTAAAAAGTGACGGACTGGGGTGGTTTGTGGTGCAGTAATTTCACCCTGATTGAGATAGCCTAGTTTAGCAAAGAAATCCACGGCATCTTCACGGGCACTACATACCACCCGCTTAACACCTTCCTGCCTGGCAACAGATTCCAGTGTCATTGCCACCAGCGTTCCAAGGCCTTTCCCCTGGACTGAAGGATGAACAGCAAGAAAACGAATTGCCGCTTCATTATCAGCGTTAATGTAAAGCCTGCCGACAGCAACTGGCTCCCCCTGCTCATCGACCACCATTTGATGATGTGCCAGCGCATCCCAGGCATCACGTTCTGATCCTTTTGGCTGATGCAACGGCTTACGCAACATTTCCCAGCGAAACTGGTAGTAAGTATTTAACTCTTCTGCGGTTTCAGGTACCCGGAGGTGATACATAAAATGATTCTCTCTGTCTGAGCTCACCCGGCCACTCCTTTGCCGTTCGGCCAGCTGCGTCAAACCTGCAACCAGAAGGTCACCGGACCATCATTAACCAGCGCAACTTTCATATCTGCTGCAAATTGCCCGGTTTCCGTCGCAATTCCCTGCTCGCGACAACAGGCTGTGAAGTACTGATACAAACGTTCGGCTTCTGTTGGTTCCGCACCACCAGAAAAGCTGGGACGCAATCCTTTTTGCGTATCGGCCGCTAATGTGAACTGCGACACCACCAGCACACTTCCTCCAGCTTGTTGCACGTTCAAATTCATTTTGTCGTTATCATCACCAAAAATACGGTAACCCAGCACTTTATTCGCCAACTTACGGGCCGTCTCTTCTGTATCCCCTTTTTCCACACCCAGTAAAACCAGTAATCCAGGACCAATCTCCCCGATTGTTTCCCCTGCAACCGTCACACTGGCAGAAAGCACACGCTGAATTAAGGCAATCATAGTTCCTCGTTCTCTTTTTGTTGTTCTTCTTGTTTCAACTGGCGGTAGTCACCCAGCGAAGCTGTAATTTCAGCACCCAGTAATACAATACACCAGGTCCAGTAAACCCATAAAAAAATAATGGGTATAACAGCCAGAACGCCATAAATTAACTGATAGGAGGGGAACATCGTCACATAGAGGGCGAAACACTTTTTTCCCACCTCAAACAGTATTCCCGCAATAACGGCACCGACCAGGGCATCACGTCCCACCACCTGCGTTGTCGGTACAATGCAGTACAGTGACCAGAATGTGATACAGGAAAGCAGCAAAGGGAAGATACGCAACAGCACATCAATAAACCAGGTCACACCTGTCACCGTTGCCCAATGTAGTGATAACAGATAAGAACTGATCGCCAGGCTTGCCCCTACCAGCAGTGGCCCCAGCGTCAGAACCATCCAGTAGATAGCAAAAGAGTAAATCAGTGGCCGTGTTCTTTTGCTTCTCCAGATTGTATTTAATGCAGAATCAATCGAATACATCAGCAATAGTGCAGTGACAACCAGACCACCAATGCCAAGCGTCGTCATTTTTCGCACATTAGCAACAAACTGCTCAAGGTAGCTCTGGACTGTCGCCCCTGCCGCGGGCACAAAGTTATGGAAGATAAAATCTTTAATCTGCGTACTGACATCAGAAAACATGGGAAAAGCAGAAAATAACGCAAAAACAACGGCAATTAACGGCACCAAAGAGAGCAGCGACACATACGCGAGATGCCCTGCCAGCATGGTCATGCCGTCTTCATCAAGACGCCGCCACAGCAATTTCACCCACAACCAAAAAGCATGCAGGTGGTGACGATAATGATTAAATAGGCGCACCGCTATTTACGATCAGCAAAAAACGCTGGGATAATACTGGCATCCGTAACGTGGATACTGTGGATCCCTAAAGCGCGTGCGGCCTCAACATTTTCAAGGTTATCATCAAAGAAAATAGCATCCTGAACGGAGGCATCTTCTTCATTCAACAACCGCTGAAAAATCACCGGTTCCGGCTTGCGTACACCCATCTTATAGGACAGATAAATTTTATCCGCGGCCTGTGTGACTTCGGGGTATTCGGTCGGCCAGAATTCGCAGTGCAGATGGTTAGTATTAGAAAGGATAACGACGCGATCGCCCTGCTCTCTCAGCTTATGCATGATGGCGATCACTTTCGGACGTACACCGATAAATACCGCCTGCCAGCCAGTAGCGAACTGTTCAAAGCTCAGGGCAATATCCAGTTGCTCGCACATTTTCGCGGCAAACTGTTCATCCGTAATTTCACCCCGTTCGTGCAGGGAAAAAGGCTCCCCCATATGAAAGCGCTGTTGTAACGTGGCCAGTGGCACACGGCCAAGATCGCTCCATGTACCTAAAACCCGGTTGAAATCAATATCAACAATGACGTTACCTAAATCAAAGATATACAGCATAGCCATCTCCTTTTTTATACCGGTGATTGATTCACTCTAACGATAAAAAAGGGTGCTGAACAGATTAAGAACAGAAACGGAAGGGAAAAAAAAGCCGGGGAGAGCCCCGGCCTTTGATAACAGAGAAGAAGAAAGATTACTCTTTCGGACCGCGGCTTGCGCGTTTACGGTCGTTCTCAGTCAGGTGACGTTTACGGATACGGATAGACTGTGGAGTCACTTCTACCAGTTCGTCATCATCAATGAATTCCAGAGCCTGCTCCAGAGTCATTTTCTGTGGTGGAACCAGTGTAGTCGCTTCATCAGTACCGGAAGCACGCATGTTAGTCAGTTTTTTACCCGTCAGGCAGTTCACGGTCAGGTCGTTAGAACGTGAGTGAATACCGATAATCTGGCCTTCATACACTTCAGCACCGTGACCCAGGAACAGCTTACCGCGATCCTGTAAACCGAACAGGGCGAATGCAACAGCTTTACCCTGACCGTTAGAGATCAACACGCCGTTCTGACGCTGACCCACTTCGCCTGGACGCACATCGTCGTAGTGGCTGAAGGTGGAGTACAGCAGACCTGTACCTGAAGTCATGGTCATGAATTCGTTACGGAAGCCAATCAGACCACGGCTTGGGATTTCGTAGTCAAGACGCACACGGCCCTTACCATCTGGATCCATGTTTTTCAGGTCGCCTTTACGCTCACCCATTGCCTGCATCACAGAACCCTGGTGCTGTTCTTCGATGTCGAGTGTTACGTTCTCGAATGGCTCTTGTTTACGACCATCAACTTCGCGGAAGATAACTTTTGGACGGGATACCGCCAGTTCGAAACCTTCACGACGCATGTTTTCGATCAGAACAGACAAGTGCAGCTCACCACGACCAGAAACACGGAATGCATCCGCATCTTCAGTTTCTTCAACACGCAGAGCAACGTTATGTACCAGCTCTTTGTTCAGACGGTCCAGGATCTGACGGGAAGTAACGAACTTACCTTCTTTACCGCAGAATGGAGAGGTGTTGACGTTGAAGAACATGGTTACAGTTGGCTCATCAACGCTCAGTGCTGGCAGCGCTTCTACGTTCTGTGGATCACAGATCGTATCAGAGATGTTCAGTTCGCCCAGACCAGTAATCGCAATGATATCCCCAGCTTCTGCTTCTGTTGCGTCAATACGCTCCAGACCCAGGTGAGTCAGCACTTTACCCACTTTAGCGTTACGGGTTTTACCTTCGCTGTCGATGATGGTGACTTGCTGGTTCGGCTTCACTTTACCGCGTTTGATACGGCCAATACCGATTACGCCCAGGTAGTTGTTGTAGTCCAGCTGCGAGATCTGCATCTGCAGTGGCGCTTCCAGTTCAACCTGTGGTGGAGATACGCGGTCAACGATCGCCTGATACAGTGGCGTCATATCGTCTGCCATATCAGTATGATCCAGACCGGCAATACCGTTCAGGGCAGAAGCGTAAATAACCGGGAAGTCCAGCTGTTCGTCAGTTGCATCCAGGTTAACGAACAGGTCAAAGACCTGATCAACAACCCAGTCAGGACGCGCACCAGGACGGTCAACTTTGTTGATAACTACAATCGGCTTCAGACCGTTAGCAAATGCTTTTTTGGTCACGAAGCGGGTTTGCGGCATAGGGCCATCCATTGCATCCACAACCAGCAGCACCGAGTCAACCATTGACATCACACGCTCTACCTCACCGCCGAAGTCGGCGTGTCCTGGGGTATCCACGATGTTGATGCGGTAGTCGTTCCATTTAATGGCGGTGTTTTTTGCGAGGATGGTAATCCCACGCTCTTTCTCCAAATCGTTGGAGTCCATTACGCGTTCAGTTGCTTCGGTACGGGCATCAAACGTCCCGGATTGTTGCAGCAACTTATCAACCAGGGTGGTTTTACCATGGTCAACGTGGGCAATAATGGCGATGTTACGCAAATTTTCGATCACAGCTTTGCCTCAGGCATTAGAAATAGCGCGCTATTGTACACGGATTAATCGAAGGACTGAACAGGATCACAAATTTCATAGAAATATAACTGTTCGGATTGCATTACCGTCTATTTTCAGTGCAAAGATTGCACTGAATGGGCAATCTGCACCAAATCAGTGCTAAAACATCACCCAATCGCACCAAAACAGTGCAAAAAATCAGTGAAATGCAATCCTCGTCTTCCGGGAAGGTGCATAATAGCGCTTTTTGCATGGAATAAAAAAGTTGGCACAGAATTCGCAATAACTTATCCAAGCGAAAACGGCAGTTTCCACAACGGTTGATAGCTTGTCAGAGATCATGCGGATTGATGTACGTAAAAGTTTACGTCCTGCATCCCGAAAATCTCTAACCACGACAACAATGATAATTTCCAGGAGAGTTAAGTATGTCCGCTGAACACGTTTTGTCGATGATGAACGAACACGAAGTGAAGTTTGTTGACCTGCGTTTTACCGATACTAAAGGTAAAGAACAGCACATCACGATTCCTGCACACCAGGTTAATGCTGACTTCTTCGAAGAAGGCAAAATGTTTGATGGTTCATCTATGGCTGGCTGGAAAGGGATTAACGAATCTGACATGGTTCTGATGCCGGATACTTCTACTGCTGTTCTGGATCCATTCTTTGCAGACGCTACGCTGATTATCCGTTGTGATGTTCTGGAACCGGGCACTATGCAAGGTTATGACCGCGATCCACGTTCCATCGCTAAGCGTGCAGAAGACTTCCTGAATGCATCCGGCATCGCAGATACCGTGCTGTTTGGACCAGAGCCAGAATTCTTCCTGTTTGACGATATTCGTTTCGGTTCTTCAACTTCCGGTTCACATGTTGCTATCGACGATATCGAAGCATGCTGGAACACCGGTAAGCAGTACGAAGGCGGCAACAAAGGCCACCGTCCAATGCTGAAAGGCGGCTACTTCCCAGTGCCACCCGTCGACTCTTCACAGGACATCCGTTCTGCAATGTGTCTGACCATGGAGCAAATGGGCCTGGTTGTTGAAGCTCACCACCATGAAGTGGCTACCGCAGGTCAGAACGAAGTGGCTACCCGCTTCAACACGATGACCAAAAAAGCTGACGAAATTCAGATCTATAAGTATGTCGTTCACAACGTGGCACATGCCTACGGCAAAACGGCAACCTTTATGCCTAAACCAATGTTCGGTGACAACGGTTCTGGTATGCACTGCCACATGTCCCTGTCTAAAGGCGGCACTAACCTGTTCGCGGGTGACAAATACGGCGGCCTGTCTGAACTGGCTCTGTACTACATTGGCGGTGTTATCAAACACGCTAAAGCTATCAACGCCCTGGCTAACCCAACAACCAACTCTTATAAGCGTCTGGTTCCAGGTTATGAAGCCCCTGTTATGCTGGCTTACTCTGCCCGTAACCGTTCTGCTTCAATCCGTATCCCGGTTGTTGCCAGCCCGAAAGCGCGTCGTATCGAAGCACGCTTCCCGGATCCAGCGGCTAACCCGTACCTGTGCTTCGCAGCGCTGCTGATGGCAGGCCTGGATGGCATCATCAACAAGATCCACCCTGGCGATGCAATGGACAAAAACCTGTACGACCTGCCTCCGGAAGAAGAAGCAGAGATTCCAAAAGTTGCAGGTTCTCTGGAAGAAGCACTGAATGCACTGCGTGAAGATCGCGAGTTCCTGACTCGTGGCGGTGTGTTCACTGACGATACCCTTGATGCTTATATCGAGCTGCGTAAAAGCGAAATGGATCGCGTTCGTATGACGCCACATCCAGTCGAGTTCGAACTGTATTACAGCGTTTAAGTAGTAAGCCTGGTGAATGTCATGGTCGCTGTAAGACAACATGCATGACAAACACCGGGAATTTTGTTGCCGTGGAAACTTTCAGCCCATCTTCGGATGGGCTTTTTTCGCCACGGGCTCATCGTTTCTGCAGATGATTTCCGGGTTAAAGAGGTATAATGCACCAAATTAGTGCAAAAAAAATGACTCAGGAGAACGCTTTATGGCAACTGGCGCACTACCCGATGCAGGGCAGATCCTCAACTCACTGATCAACAGTATTCTTCTGGTTGATAGCGATCTGGTGATCCACTATGCCAATCCCGCAGCACAGCAATTGCTGGCACAAAGTTCCCGTAAGTTGTTTGGTACACCATTGCCGGAACTGGTGGGATATTTCTCGCTGAACATTGAGGTTATGTTCGAAAACCTGGATGCAGGACAAGGTTTTACTGACAGCGAAGTGACTCTGGTGGTTGATAGCCGGGCTCATATTATGTCGCTGACAGCACAACGGTTACCTGATGGCTTAATCCTGCTGGAAATGGCCCCGATGGATAACCAGCGCCGTTTAAGTCAGGAACAGTTGCAACATGCACAACAGGTCGCTGCGCGTGATCTTGTTCGTGGCCTGGCACATGAAATTAAGAATCCGTTGGGGGGATTACGCGGTGCTGCACAGTTACTGGCCAAAGCGTTACCCGAACCGAATTTAACCGAATATACCAACGTGATCATTGAGCAGGCTGACCGTCTGCGTAATCTGGTGGATCGTCTGCTTGGCCCACAATTACCGGGTATGCATGTGACTCAAAGCATCCACCAGGTTGCTGAACGGGTAGTCAAACTGGTTTCGATGGAACTGCCCGATAACGTGTCTCTGGTGCGGGATTACGATCCCAGCCTGCCAGAATTGCCACATGACCCCGATCAGATTGAACAGGTGCTGCTGAATGTGGTCCGCAATGCATTACAGGCACTGGGGGAGCAGGGCGGAATTATTACATTACGTACCCGTACTGCGTTTCAGCTCACACTACATGGTACGCGTTACCGACTAGTGGCCCGCATCGATATTGAAGATGACGGCCCTGGAATTCCGGCACAGCTACAGGACACGCTGTTTTATCCGATGGTCAGCGGCCGTGAAGGCGGCACCGGGTTGGGGTTATCGATTGCCCGCAGCCTGATTGACCAACATTCCGGAAAAATAGAGTTCAACAGTTGGCCTGGACACACTGAATTCTCAGTTTATCTGCCTATTCGCCAGTGAGGTTTCTATGCAACGAGGGATAGTCTGGATCGTCGATGACGATAGCTCCATCCGCTGGGTGCTTGAACGTGCGCTGACTGGAGCTGGGTTAAGTTGTATAACTTTTGAGAGCGGCAATGAAGTTCTGAACGCCCTCGCAACAAAAACCCCAGACGTTTTATTATCAGATATTCGTATGCCCGGTATGGATGGCCTGGCGCTGCTTAAACAAATTAAACAGCGCCACCCGATGCTGCCGGTAATCATTATGACCGCGCATTCCGACCTGGATGCTGCGGTCAGTGCCTATCAGCAAGGGGCGTTTGATTACCTGCCCAAACCGTTTGATATCGACGAAGCGGTTGCCCTGGTTGACCGCGCCATCAGCCACTACCAGGAACAGCAGCAACCCCGTAACCAGCCAGCCAGCGGCCCCACCACTGATATTATTGGTGAAGCGCCAGCTATGCAGGATGTGTTTCGTATTATCGGTCGCCTTTCCCGTTCATCCATCAGCGTGTTGATCAATGGCGAGTCCGGTACAGGTAAAGAATTGGTAGCACATGCCCTGCATCGCCATAGCCCCCGGGCGAAAGCCCCGTTTATTGCATTAAATATGGCGGCGATCCCGAAGGATTTAATTGAGTCTGAGTTATTCGGTCATGAAAAAGGGGCCTTTACTGGCGCTAACCAGATCCGCCAGGGTCGTTTCGAGCAGGCAGATGGTGGAACACTGTTTCTGGATGAAATTGGTGACATGCCGCTGGATGTGCAAACCCGGCTGCTGCGCGTGCTGGCCGATGGTCAGTTCTATCGGGTGGGAGGTTATGCTCCCGTAAAAGTAGATGTCCGCATTATCGCAGCCACTCACCAGAATCTGGAGATGCGCGTTCAGGAAGGGAAATTCCGCGAAGATTTATTCCACCGCCTGAACGTTATCCGTGTGCATCTCCCACCTTTGCGTGAACGGCGTGAAGACATTCCCCGGCTGGCACGTTATTTCCTGCAGGTCGCCGCACGAGAGCTGGGCGTGGAAGCCAAAGTCCTGCATCCGGAAACTGAAATCGCCCTCACCCGGCTGCACTGGTCCGGTAACGTGCGTCAGCTGGAAAATACCTGTCGCTGGCTGACTGTCATGGCTGCTGGCCAGGAAGTACTGATTCAGGACTTACCGCCAGAGTTGTTCGAAAACGCAACACCAGAGAGTTCTGCACAGACTCAGCCAGATAACTGGGCAACATTACTGGCACAGTGGGCGGACAAAGCACTACGTTCCGGTCATCAAAACTTGCTGTCAGAAGCGCAACCCGAAATGGAACGTACGCTGCTTACGACTGCGTTACGTCATACGCAGGGACATAAGCAGGAAGCAGCAAGGTTACTTGGCTGGGGACGCAATACGCTTACCCGCAAGTTAAAAGAGCTGGGAATGGAGTAATTGCGCTTAACCGTGCAACAGACAAAGGCGAGCCGGAAACATCTCGCCTTTTTTATTCAAATGACCCGGGAAAATTGCTGTCTGCGGGCCTGCTGACGCAGGTAGCGATCAAAGCACATGCTGATATTCCTGACCAGTAATCTCCCTTTAGGCGTGATCTGGAGCCCCTTCTGATGGCACTCCACCAGCCCATCGGCAATCAACGGTTGTAACAGTTGCAGATCTTCTGCGAAATAGTGATGAAAATCGATCCCCCACTGCGCTTCAATCTCAGCGAAGGATAACGAGAAGTTGCACATCAGGTTCTTAATCACATCCCGGCGCAGGCAGTCGTCTTCACTCAATTGCATACCACGCCACAACGCGGTTTTTTCCTGGGCAATCGCTGCGTAATAGTGTTTCAGCTCTTTCTGGTTCTGCGCATAGCTATCCCCGATCATGCTAATCGCAGAGACGCCCATCCCCAGTAAATCGGTATCGCCCTGAGTGGTATAACCCTGGAAGTTACGGTGCAGTTTGCCAGCACGCTGTGCTATCGCCAGCTCGTCATTATGGCAGGCAAAATGGTCCATCCCGATAAAGTCATAACCCTGGGTGGTCAGAACGCTGATTGTCTGTTGCAGGATATCCAGCTTCTGTTGTGCGTCCGGCAAATCCTCCTGGCGAATTTTACGTTGTGCCGCAAACAGTTCAGGCAGATGTGCATAGTTGAAGACACTGAGGCGATCCGGATTAAGAGCCAGGACTTTTTGCAGAGTAAAGGCAAAGCTTTCCACTGTCTGATGTGGTAAGCCATAAATCAAATCGATATTGGTTGAAGTAAACCCTGACTGACGAGCCCGTTCCATCAGGGCGAAAATCATCGCTTCATCCTGTACCCGATTAACGCTCTGCTGCACCTGTTTATTGAAATCCTGTACTCCCATGCTCAGGCGATTGAACCCTTCGGTGCGTAAATGATCCACCACATCCAGTTCAATTTCCCGTGGATCCACTTCGATCGACATTTCAACGTCAGGGGCAAAGGAGAAATGCTGCCGTAAGGCGGCCAGCAGGCGGCTAATTTGCGCTTTAGTCAGAAAAGTGGGCGTACCGCCTCCCCAGTGCATCTGGCTAACTGTGCGCTGACGAAACAGAGGAGCACGGGCGGCGATTTCCTGCTCCAGAGCGTCAAGGTAAGCATCTGCTTTATGTTGTTGTCGTGTGACCTGTTTATTGCAGCCGCAGAAATAGCACAACTGGTGGCAAAATGGGATGTGCACATAAAGCGACAGCGGCCTTTCAGGGTAACGGGATGCCGCATGTAAAAATGCGGATTCGTCGTATTCCTGATGAAACTCCAGCGCTGTCGGATAAGAAGTGTAACGGGGACCGGAGGTGTTGTACTTCTGAATTAATGAGAGATCCCATTCTGCTGTCTGCATGTTCGCCTACCTTGTACGCTTTCGGACAGACCGTCGCGGGACAGGAGGAGGCCGGCTAACGATCCTGCTACGCAACCGTGTTTTCAGGCGCGATAACCGTTGTAGTTTAACGAACAACCACCCAAGCCAGCACAGCAGAATTAGCGCAATAATTGATCCAGGCCAAATCATTAGCAGAGAAACCTGTTATTTCAGGCAGCGCGTTATCGCGCTGCCTTGGGTTACATCACAATGAAGCAGACTGTTGGTGCTTCCCGCACCAATCAGATGCATGCAGGAAACTCAGCGGCCGCCTTTCAACAGACGGTACATATCTTCTTCTGCCGCGTCATCTTCCGCATCGTCATCAAGGGCAATACCTAGCTGTTCCATTAACACATCAATACGATCCAGTGTCTGGTCCAGCCATGCCTGATCTTCCGCTGATAAGGCGTCACCATTTTCCAGGCGATCCAGCAACGTATCCAGACGCTCATCATTTTCCAACGCCGCCAGCTCTTCCTGTGGTGTCAGACGTGGTTTTTTCTCAGCTTTGGCTGGAGGCGTTTTCACCGGTTTTACAGGTTTTGCAGCAACGGCGTCTCCACCTAAGGCAACGGGTTTTTTACTGCCAATACGTGGATCTTTTTTCTGGCTACCGCCGCCACTCTTCTGGCTTTCCGTCACCGGATTTGTACGACTACCAGATGTGTTACCGCTATGCTTTTTTTCACGTTTGCGATCACGTGCTTCCTGGTTGAGTTGTTCACGAGTTTTACGTTTATTTTTTGCGGCAGGTTTTTGAGCCTGGGGCACGCGTGCAGGTTGCTTCATGGTGTCTGCTCTCAGATGTTTTATCTTCAGTATAGAATTGCGGCGGAATCTAGCAGAAAGCAG